>Ga0315279_10000067_pt1 | contig 219201 bp, 181 predicted proteins | sample YL17G06_20_MG_FD_203694 | JGI IMG/M metagenome (GOLD analysis project Ga0315279, IMG submission 203694) | Sediment microbial communities from Yellowstone Lake, YNP, Wyoming, USA - YL17G06_20 | ecosystem: Environmental > Aquatic > Freshwater > Lake > Sediment | place: USA: Wyoming | collected...
TTCAAGGCCGCCTGCCAGGGGTTCTTTGAGGGCATCGACGAGCATGTGACGGCTCTTCGTAGCCTACTGACCGAGAACTTCCAAGTCATCACAGCGTGACACCGAAATCTCATTCAGGATGGGTATACCATCTTTTTGCTTGAATTGGCGGGCTATTGATAGTAAAATGGTAACAATGTTAAGGCTTGCCGGGAGGGCAAACACTGAATGAACAAGCTCGTTCTTGCTCTTGTATCGCTGCTGGTGATCATCCCCTGTCAGGGAAAAACAATTACCGTTGACGACAACGGAGCGGCGGATTTTGCCCATATCCAGGATGCGATCAACAACTCCTGGCACGGAGATACTATTGTTGTCAAGCCCGGCACGTACAAGGAGAACATCTCTTTCATCGGTAGGGCTATCACACTTACCAGCCAAGACCCCAATAGTGCGAGCGTCGTTCAGTCAACTGTCATCAAAGCCGATTCCGACTACAGCGTTACTTTTAAGTGGAACGAAGGCAATAATTCTGTGCTGACGGGCTTTACAATCACCGGACGAGGCATTTATTGCAACGGCACTTCACCGACAATCACAAAAAACTTGATCAATAGGTGTGCAACTGCCGGCGTATTCGGGCAAAATAATGCCGCCCCTATTATCTGCGACAATACCATACAAGCCAACGCCCAGCAGGGCATATACCGGTGCGATGGGCCAATCAAAAATAATACAGTCCTGCAAAATAGTGCCGGCATAGCCTATTGTAACGGGCAAATAATCAACAACCTCATCTGGAGCAACTCCAACACCATCGAAGGATTCGGCGGCGGCCTTTACTACTGCGACGGTGACATCATCGGCAATGTGATCACCAACAACTACGCCTCGTTTATGGGCGGCGGGCTTTACGGATGCGACGGCAGTATTGTCGGCAACATCATTGCCGGCAACAGAGCGGCTTTGTCGGGCGGCGGAGCCAGCAATTGCAGCCGGCCTATCCGCAATAATACCATCGTAGGCAACATTGCTGCTCAAGATGGCGGCGGCCTGTACAGTTGCACAGATGTTATTCGCAACAATATAATCGCGTTCAACAACGCCATTTCGGGCGGCGGAATCCACGGCACCGGCAAGAATTCCTTCAATTGTTTCTGGATGAACACGGGCGGAAACCTCGGCGGCAATGCGACGGTTGGCTCTGGCGATATCATTGTCGAGCCTCTTTTTGCAGTTAATGGTTACTGGGACACAAAGGGCACGCCCGACCAGAGCGACGATATCTGGGTGGGTGGTGACTATCATCTGAAATCGCAGGTTGGCAGATGGGACCCCCACAGTGAGAGCTGGAGCGTTGACGATGTGACCAGCCGGTGCGTTGACGCCGGCGATCCCAACTCAGATTGGACCGCGGAATTGTGGCCGCACGGCAAACGGATAAATATGGGAGCCTACGGCGGCACACCGCAGGCAAGCATGTCACTTTCTCAGGCGGGCAATATCGCGGACCTCAATGGCGACGACCTGATTGACTACGGCGACCTGGCGCTATTTACGCAGCACTGGGCACGCCAGGAAGTTTTATTGGCCGCCGACCTCAATAGAGACGGCCTGGTCAATTTTGAAGATTTCTGCATTCTGGTCGCCAATTGGGCAGCGAAGCCGCCTCCTTCAACGCCGCCCCTACCAAATCCAATGACTTGGGCGAAAGAACCTTATGCCACCTCGGCGTATTCAGTCGCGATGGTAGCTGCCACCGCTATCTCGACTGACGGCAGCGGGGTGGAATATTACTTCGAGAATTACTACAGCCCGCAAAGTAATAGCGGCTGGATCTTATTTGCGCCGGGCGAAGAACCCAGATGGGAAGTGACGAATCTTTTGCCGGAGACTTTATATTGGTACAGGGTCAAGGCTCGAAATAAGACCAATCTTCTGGAGACCAAGTGGACGGACCGTGCCGGCGCGACCACGCTGCGTGAGGATACCTTCCCCCCAAGTCCCAACCCGGCAACCTGGCAGACAGAGCCTCATTCGACCTCGGCAGGCTCAATCCGCATGGTGGCTACCGCAGCGACCGATGATAGCGGCGTGGAATACCAATTCGAATGCACCTCCCATCCGGCATACAGCAGCAACTGGCAGGATAGTCCCATTTATGACGTTACTTCGCTGCCGAAAGACTTATACATCTTTGTGCTCCGCTGCCGCGACAAATCGCCCAATCACAATACTACCCTTCCGTCAATTGCGGCTACTGTCGATCTGAAACCTCCGCAGCCGGACCCAGCGGAATGGCAAGTTGAGCCTCACGAAACCTACGGAGGCGGCGGAACCTTTGATTACTACGCTACTATGACAGCCACTGAAGCCACGGATGAAAGCGGCGGTGTGCAGTATTATTTTCAGTGCACCACTGCATCAGGCTTTAGCAGCACCTGGCAAACCTCACCCACATATACCGTCAAAGTCGGAAGACGCAACCAGGGCCACCGTTTCTGCGTCAAGGCACGCGACCTATACGGCAATGAGACCGGCTGGTCATTACCTCCGCTGCCGGCTCTGCCCTGACCCGTAAAAGGTGCAGAACGTATGTCGTATGTCGTCCTTCATCCCTCGTCCTTCGTCCCTCGGCACAGGCGGTCGCCGCAGTTTAATCTGCCTGATCTTGTTGCTTACGGAAGGCCGAGGAGAAGCCCCTGCTGGCCGGTGTAGGCCGTGAACTTATAGGACTTCTGCCGCGTATGGTTCTTGCCACAAGGCTGGCTTCCAGACACCTTTTCTAAAGCTATGTTCTTTATTTGCCGATACTTATGATGAACGGTTAGCCTACTTCTGTCTATTTTTGTGCAACCGACCGGCACGGAGTCTATCTTTTATGAAGGCATTAGTTACAGGCGGTGCAGGTTTCATCGGCTCGCATTTGGCCGAACGCCTGCTGGAAAAGGGCAATAAGGTAGTCGTTGTTGACAATCTCAGCACCGGCAGTCTAAAAAACATTGCGGCTTTCAAGAAAAGGAGCGGCTTTGAATTTGCCAAGGGCGATATCCGCGATGCAGAACTGATGGCAACTCTGATAAAGCGGTGCGACGCTGTCTTTCATCTGGCGGCAGCCGTTGGCGTCAAACTGATAGCTGAGACCCCGGTTCATACGATCCAGACCAACATCGCAGGGACAGAAACCGTCCTGGAGGCAGCCAACAAATTCAACAGAAAAATCCTGATCGCCTCCAGCAGCGAGGTCTACGGCAAAAATGAGAGTGTCCCGTTCAATGAAGATGATGATATTGTGCTGGGCAGCACCAGCTTATCGCGGTGGTCGTATGCCTGCAGTAAGGCAGTCGATGAATTTTTAGGGTTGGCTTTTCATCAGCAATACGGCCTGAAAGTAGTAATTAGCAGATTTTTCAACACCATCGGGCCCAGGCAAACAGGCCGGTACGGAATGGTTGTGCCTCGCTTTGTTCAGTGGGCGCTAAGAAACGAGCCGGTCCTTATCTATGGAACGGGCAAGCAGAGGCGATGCTTTTGTTATGTGCAGGACATTGTCGAAGCAGTCATCGGCCTGATGAATTGCGAGCAGGCAACCGGCAAAGTGTTTAACATAGGCTCAGTCGAAGAGATTACCATCGAAGCGCTGGCTGATAAAGTAATCGCGATGACCGGCAGCCGGAGCAAAAAGGAATTCGTGCCGTATGAAGTTGCCTATGGCAGGCCTATTGAAGATATGATGCGGCGGGTGCCATGCCTTACGCGAATCAAAAAGGCGATCGGCTGGGAACCTAAAACAAACCTGACGGGCGCGCTGCAGATAATTATCGAAAGCTTGAAATAGAGTTCAGAGGCGTATCGTGTCTACAACGCTTAGGCATCCGGATGGGTTGGTCCATATCGAGCAACCGAAGACAGGAAAAAACAAAATCTCTATTGAGCTCCTCAACAAAAAAGTGTTCATGCCAAGAAGCACATGTGAAACGTCCTATCCTGTCGATTTGATAGAACGGATTTTGAATGTAAAAGGAATAGGCTATTTATGCGATGAAATAATGAGGGATGAGGATCCGATGTATGTCGAACATAGCCTTAAATATGACATGTTGAGCTATGTTGACCAGGATAGTTTAGACAAAAAAAGGATTCTCGACTTTGGCTGTGGCAGCGGCGCATCCACAATGGTGCTGGCTCGAATGTTCCCAAATAGTGAAATGGTTGGGGTAGAACTTGAATATCAGTTGCTATCCATCGCCAAGATGAGAGCAAAGTATTATGAATTCGACAATGTGAGTTTCATTCGGTCTCCGACTGCTGACCATCTTCCATCCGAACTCGGTGACTTCGATTACGCGGTCTTAAGTGCCGTGTATGAGCATCTTCTTACAAATGAACGACAAAACTTGCTGCCTAAGATATGGTCCCGCTTAAAACCAGGTGGCGTCCTGTTCATTAATCAAACACCTTATAGGTACTTTCCGATAGAGTCGCATACTACAGGTCTACCGCTAATAAACTACCTTCCGTATAAAGCAGCATTGTACTTAGCCACAAGATTTTCCAAAAGGGTTAGCCCTGATGATGACTGGGAAACTTTGTTACGCAGAGGAATACGAGGCGGAACAGAGCGACAGATAATGAGAATATTGAGGGCAACATCTTATGAACCAGTCCTTTTAGAGCCAGATAGACCTGGAATAAAAGACAGAATCGACCTTTGGTATGGGTTGTCGGGGACGACAAGACTTCCGATTCTAAAGAAGGTTTTGATGTGTTGGTTAAAAACTTTCAAACTAATCTCTGGGATAACAATCACACCGTTACTGTCCTTAGCGATAAAGAAATCACATTCAAAATCATAATGGCAAGCAGAGAATTTCAAGGGCAAGTGCTTTGGCGGCTGAAACGAAACCCAAACTTGGTTATTGGTATTTAGGATGTCTTTGTGGCGCAGGTGTGCTTTATCTTCTTAGTTGTGCCCCGGGGGCTTTGTGGCAGGATAGCGGGCTGATCCAGTACCGCATCTGGCATAATGATATAGAAGGATTTTCAGGCCTTGCTATTTCCCATCCGCTGTTTTACTTATTGGCTATCGGTGCAAAGTACATACCGCTCGGAGAATTTGGGCATAGGGTCAACCTGCTCGCAGCAATTGCGGCGGCGGCGGCAGTTGCAAACGTCTTCCTGTTTGTGCATCTGTGGCTGGGCAGTAAATATCCTGCGATAGTAGCAGCTCTTACTCTGGGCGTTTCGCACACCTTCTGGAATCACGCAAGCATTATCGAGACATACACCCTGTGGGCAGCCTTATTTAGCGCCGAGTTGATAATGCTCCTGCAATATGCCAGGACCCAGCGCGTTGGCTATTTATACTGGCTGGGATTGCTTAACGGTCTGGCAATTGCTGTCCACATGCTCGCTTCCATACCGCTGGCGTGTTATACAGTATTTCTTATTGTGCTGCTTGCCAAAAGGCAAATTCACACGCGAGATCTGTTGGCTGCGGCTCTATTGTGGATTGTAGGTGCGCTGCCCTATGAGTATTTGATAGTCAAAAACTTAGTGCAAACAGGCGACGTTGCGGGTACTTTAGCCTCTGCTGCTTTTGGCCTCCGCTGGCAAGGGGCGGTTCTTAACACCTCACTGTCAGCCAAACTTGTCAAACAGGACCTCCAGTATATTCTTTATAATTTTGCCACTCCCAACATACTGCTATTTTTCGTGGGCTGCTTTGCGCTACTCAGGAATACTGCGAGGCCCAGGCTTAGAAATATCCTGCTGGTCCTTGCGGTCTTATTTTTTGTGTTTGCTTTTCGATACACCATTGCGGATAGATACGCGTTCTTCATTCCATTTTATTGTGTGGCTTCCATCATCATAGGTACAGGGGCATACGTAGCCAACCAGCGCATAAACCGCAAGGCGGTTCCGTATTTGATTTTGTTTTTCAGTCTATTGCCGATTGTTGTTTACGCATACGCGCCAGGTTTTGCTGCGAAGATGCAGCTTGATCTTGGCACAAGAAGCGACATCCCCTACCGAAATGACTACAAATACTTCCTTCAGCCCTGGAAGACCGGCTACGATGGACCGGAGCGTTTCGCCAAGCAGGCGTTGGAGCCGGTAGAGAATAATGCTGTGATCTACGCCGACAGCACTACGGTTGCACCGCTTTTGTACGTCCAGGAGGTCAAAGGCACACGTCCGGATGTGAAAATCACTTCCGGCACGGCAAAAAGTAAAGACGCGCCAAGGTTCGATAAGACCACTATTGAGCAGTTGCTGCAGGATAGTCACGTATACGTTGTGTCATCGAAACCAGACTATTGCCCGGCATTTATCCTTGACGATTACGAATTGGTTCGGGCTGGGCTTCTGTGGCGGGTCGTGGGGTGCAAGAACCTGCGGTAAAACCGCATCGAAAAACAACCCCCCAATAAATTGGGGGGCTAAATATTTGCAATATGCACACCGAACTGTCGGCGGATAACCCGTTAGGCTATAATCGCTACGGCTTTGCGTGGCAACATATACCCGCCGGCAGCGCTGCTCATCTTGACTTTGGCTGCTATGACGGCGCTTTTCTTGCCAGCCTGAAAAGCAAAGGAATCGCTCGCCTGGTCGGCGTGGATATTTCCGCCAGCGCGGTACGCCAGGCTCACGAGCGATTTGCGGATATCGAAGTCATACATATCTCAAAGACCGTGCCCTTGCCCTTTGGTGACAGTGCCTTCTCATCTATTACTATCCTGGATGTGATTGAACACCTGGATGAGCAAAACGCTCTGTTGGACGAGCTGAATCGCGTACTGCAAGATAACGGGATGCTGGTTGTCACAGTGCCGGGGCAGCATCTTTTTTCGTTTCTGGATGCAGGAAATCTTAAATTCCGCTTTCCCCGCATACACCGCTGGTACTATTGTAGAAAGCACTCCAAAGCTGACTACAAATACCGCTACGCGGCAAATCCAGACGGACTTGTCGGCGACGTCTCGGCACAAAAACGCTGGCATCAACATTTTTCCCCGGCGCAACTGGAAACGCTACTCAATAGGTCCGGCTTTGCAGTGATTGGCTTCGACGGCACGGGCTTTTTTATTCGCCTGATCAAGGGCGTCCAATTTCTGCTCGGATGGCTGGCGCCGATGCAATCATTTTTCAGAAGGCTTGAGGTTCTCGATGCAAGGCTTTTTGAATCAGCCAACCTATTTTGTGCGGCCCGAAAGCAGCGGAAGAATTCTCAAGATCACCTGTGCAAATCATAGACTCCACTATGGACGAGCGTATTGCGACTTCAAAAAGGCTGATCCACAACACGGTTTTCAATGTCGTCGCGCTATTAAGTAACGCTGTTATTGCCTTTTTCTTGACGCGTTTCTTTCTGGCCAAGCTCGGGCAAGACCGTTATGGCGTGTGGTTGTTGATCGGCGGCTCTATATTACACTATGGGCCGTTATTGAATATGGGGCTAAACAGCGCCGTAAATAGATACATTCCAGTCTATCTGGCAAAAAAAGATAGCCAAGGCATCCAACGAGTGATTAACACAACGCTTCTTTTCTACCTGGTCCTGGCACTACTGCTTGGCGTGGTGAGCATCGTGCTTCACTACAATATCGGCTCGTGGTTCACCATTGAACCTGAGCTGGTGCCGACAGCAGCGGTACTTGTCCTGGTGGTCGGATTCTCTTGCGCGCTGGCGATGCCTCTGCAGTTGTATAGTGCGGTGCTGAGCGGCCTGCAACGATACGACATCATCAGTTCAGCGATGCTTGTAACTTTGCTGCTGCGAACGGTGCTGTTGGTGGTATTACTGTCGCGGGGCTATGGTCTGCTGACGATGGGGATAACGTTTGGCCTGAGCGAAATCACGATGAGAGCTTTACAGTTCGTCTTTGTCAGAAAGTTGTTGCCGCAAGCATCACTATCTTTGGCCTACATGGATTTCGGGCTCCTGCGCGAAATGCTATCTTACGGAGTAAATACCTTCCTATACGCCACCGGAGCCATAGTGATTTACCAGGCCAGCAATGTAGTAATCGGCATCTTCATGGGTACGGCGGAAATAAGCCAATTTTTTATTGCCAGCGCGGGGATTCTTTTGTTGTCGCATTTCTTGGAGGCCTTCACTGCCGCCATAAAGCCTGCCGTCAGTGAGCTGGACGCCAGAAACGACCAGGTCAGGGTCAAAGAACTGTCCTTTCTGACACAAAAGTACAGCCTCTTGTTCACAATCCCAGGCGTCTGGTTCCTGGTCATAATGGGCAGGGACTTTCTCCAGGTATGGGTCGGCGATGAATTCCCAGACCCTGCCGTAATTGATGCAATGGCAGTTATCTTAGCCATCCTCGCTGTGGGGCACTGTTTAAGGCTGGCGCAGCACAGCAACTTCCTTGTGCTTGTGGGCCGCGGCGAGCATAAAATTTTTGGCGTCTTTACGGCTCTAACGGCATTCTTTTGTGTTTCAGGTTCAGTTGTCTCCATAAAAGCCTTTGGCTGGGGATTGCACGGGATAGCCTGGTCCAATTTCCTGCCTATGGCGTTAATATCCGGTGTAATCTTGCCGATATATTTCAACTGGAAGATGCGAATTTCCTTGTTGGAAAGTGTGCGCAGTGTTTGGCGACCAGCTTTGTTAGGCTCATTGCCGGCTGTGGCACTGATCAGCGTCTGGAAATATGCGGCTCCGCCAAATTCATGGTTCGAGCTTGTAGGCGTGGTAGTTGCATCCATCGCGGTGACGCTGGGCAGCGGGTGGTTCCTGAGCCTGGAAGACGTCGAGCGAAAACGATTGAGTTCGTTGTTCTGCGTTCATAGTTCATCGATGAATCCGCCACGGCGGAAACAATGAACAGGGAACAATGAACAATGAACAGGGAACAATGAGCTACAAGGACTCGCATAAATACGCCCAGAAAGGTGCCGAATATGAGGCCTTCTACCAAATGCAGCCTTGGGAGGGATTTTTATGGTCGCGCGAGCAAAAAATTATCCTAAAGATTCTCGAAAAATATTTCAAAGGCAGGGACATTCATCTGCTCGACTTTGCGTGCGGGACAGGACGGATAACAGGTTTTCTGGAGGATCGGGTAACAACATCAACAGGCGTGGATGTATCGGGTTCGATGTTAGCCGTTGCCAAACGGAAATTGAAACGCACCGAGATTATCGAGGCGGACATTACCACAGAGGACGTCTTGCAGGGAAGAAAGTTTAACCTGATAACGGCCTTTAGGTTCTTTGTTAACGCCGAGCCGGCTCTGCGATGCGCTGCGATGCAAGCCCTTGCCGGGCTGCTATCCGAAGATGGTTATTTTGTATTCAACAACCATCAGAGTTACGGCTCACCCTGGATCAAGCTGCGATGGCTACGGCATCGACAGATAAATCCACAGGGCATATTCAATGTTATGACTATTGGCCAGATGAGAGAACTTGTTGAATGTGTAGGATTGGAGATCGTGGAGCTTTATCCGGCTGGTTTCTTTCACCCGCCCAAGATTGCTATTCCACGGGCTGTTTCCAGTGCCGCGGAGAATATATGTAGCCGGGTCAAGTTTCTCGCCCGGTTTTCTGAAAGCCCGGTGGCGGTGTGCTGCCGGCGGTTAGCCCTGCCACCTGTGGGCAGGGCCTGCCCCCGGCACTGGTCCGTGGGCTAACCATAGGCGTAGTTGATGGAGTTTAGTGGTAACATCGCGAGGAAAACCGGCAAACCTTCCTTGTTGGCTGTGGAGGCGCTAAAAAGCCAAAGGGCGGGCGAAATCGGCAGAAGTAGTGGGCTTTTTTATGTCCCGAAAGTCATCGACTTTGACGAAAAAACTGGCGTGCTCGAATTTGAACGCCTCAAAGGTCTTTTAACGTTGCTTGATTTAGCCATCAAAAAGGACCAGCAGTTGTTTGGACTATTAGAAAAGGCGGGCAACGCATTGGCTGCGATTCATCAGCAATTGGTTTTGCCTGATGAGATGAAGTATGAGCTGCCGCCCGAATGGGTGGACCCTCCCGGCGAAAATGTTTTTATTCATGGTGATTTTGCGTGTATTAACGTCTGCTTTCACGAACCATCCGGCCGACTTGTTATATTGGACTGGTCGGCGGCACCAATTATGGGAAGAACTCCCACTTTTGGCAGTCGGTTCTTCGACATTCTTTGGTTTGCCTGCTCCCTGTTTCATGGTGCGCCAAGCAAAAGTGTCTTGAGCTGGGATGCGGAGCAAATGACCCGCGCTTTCTTTACGGGCTGTGGCGCCAACGTCTCTTTCAAAGACCTCAACAGGTTTGAGACTTATGTGACGAAGATATGCCGTCTCCATAAAAAACACGCTTGGCAGGTTGCGCCCCGACAAAGGTCACTTATAAGAGGCGCACCTTACATTCTTGTCCAGATGTATATGTACGCCCGTTTATGCTTGTTCTTGCGTAAGTGCTGTAAATACGGCTTTACATAGCCGAGGATTTCTATGCCGGGTATTATTGCTGTATCTTGGACAGAAGACCGCAGACAACAAGCCGAGGTCTTATTCCGGCGAGCATGCGAGTGCTTTTGGCACTTCAAGGGCCTTGTGTGCACAAGCCAGATTCTTGAACCTGGCTATGGAATCGCGCGCTTGCCTAACACTGTGTCCCAGTGCCCGGATATTTACCAGACGCGAGAGGAGCACCTGATATTTGCTGCGGCTGGTTGGTGGTTTGACCCCGATGCACCAGAAAGTGAAAGACCGTGCCTGGAGGCCCTGGCTAACCGCTACGCCAGCGAAGGCAGGACAGCACTGCAACGTCTGCAGGGCCAATATCTCATTTTTGTTGGCGAGCGTGAGCAAGGGCGTCTAACCGCTTACAGCGACAATATGGGGATGTTTCCCTTCTATGTGGTCGAGTCTGATGGCATCGCCTGGTGTAGTACGTCAGCCCTTGCGCTGGCAGCAGCGCTTGGCAGCCACCTTGACAGCGAATCGCTCAGAGGGCTATTCATGGATGGAGCTATCCGAAGTCCTCACAGCGCTTTTGCGGGTATCAGGCGCGTTGGCATCGGAGAGCAGGCAGTTTTGGCTAATGGGCGTGTGCTGGTGGATCGCATCTGGAGTCCGTTCCAGCCGCCTCGGACGTACCGCAAGCTGAAAGAGGCCGCCGAAGAAGGCCTCATGCTGCTGCAACGATCGTGCCGGCGGATCTATCAGGTATGGCCTCGCTGCGCTCTGGATCTGACCGCAGGCCTGGACTCGCGGCTGGTTGTGGCGACCATCGCCAGTCTGGGCTTTCCGGTGCGAGTGACGGTCAGTGGTCACCAAAGCGATTTGGATGTGGCCATCGCTCGTCAGATATCGCAACATCTTGAGTGGCCATTGCTGCAGTTTGCCGAGCCGCCCGATTGGGGCCAGCGGCGATGGGAATTGTTCAAGCAAGGCGTTTGCCTTGCCGAGGGTGAGCTTGCCGGTTCAGCTATCGACGGCACGATTCGTGTTAAACTGGCACTATCCGATTTGGTTGACGCGGCCCTTAGCGGCGGCGGCGGTGAACTTTACCGCGATTTCTTCTGGCAGCAGGAATTCTTCAAGATCGGTAAAACCTCCGACCTGGATATATCACGGGTATTCCGCTACCGTTTTCTCTTCTCGGCCGGGCCAAATATGGGTTTGTTTAGAAAGGACTGGCGGGCAGATTATGTCAGCGACCAAATTCAAATCGCCCGGCAGATTGTGGACCTGGAGCCGGATGCACTAAACACGGCAAAACTTGACGCCCTTTATCTTTGGAAGTCCTCCGGGCACTTCGCCCGCTACAGCGGTGCAGTCTATCCGCTGATTGCGTCACCTCTTGTGCTGCTCAGTCGCGATCTATTTGAGTATCTGGTTGCGCTTCCCTGGCAGTACCGTGTTCGCGGACGATTGGTCCGACAGATCATCACGCAAGCACATCCAAAGTTGGCAGCGATGCCTACATGGTATGGCGGTTCAGCCGAACCAATGCGGATTACTCGTCCGCAGAATTACCTGCCGTACGCGTTCGGCGCTTTCAAAAAGCTTGTGAGAAAATTCGGGCAGTTGACCATCGGGCATCCCATATTCCCGGACCCTTGCCGATGGAGGGTAAATCCCTCTTGCAACACAGAGTTTGTAGCCTTGTTAGATCGCGAAGGATTTCTTGACATTGATAATCTGCAAACAGTCGACTTGTATGATGCCGATGGTTTAAGGAGCTTCCTGTCCAGAGCCCATAACCCTGACTTCCAGGACTTCAGCCTGTTGTATGCGATTGTTACAATCGAATTGCTGTATCGCATGTGTGAATGGGCGCCGGCCGGTGAGCAGACTCGCCACTTGGCTTACGCGTATCAAAATGACTGATAATAACAGGATCGCCGGAAATGCAATAATTCGCAGGTATGCGGGAAAATGTAGTATTTCAATAGTGTTTTTGCCTGTCGCCGTTTTGTTTATGTCAGATAATGCCGATATTATTGCATTACGATAGGTCAGACCGTGCTAACTGTAACACTGTGATCGGAGGTTGATGTGTTATGTACGCTGAATATGCAGACCAGATGAATGAAGCGGATTTGCTTTACGAGCCAGCCGAGCAGACTTCTGATATTCAACTACCTGGGGCTTTGAATTTTTTGCTGCTTGCTATATGGGCAGTGATGTGCCTGATCGGATTTGCCGTAATCTTCCTGGCGAAAAATCCCGTGGCTGGAGCATTCATTATAGGTGTCCCAACCTTCGTGGGCATGGTTATAAAGCCGACCTTTGCCCTCTGTATTATGATGCTGGTGATGCCGACAGGTGCCGGCATCGGTGTAGAGCAAGATTTCAGCCTCGACCGGGGAGTAGGGTTAGCATTAGCCATAGCCTTTGCACTGAATCTTCTGATAACTCGGCCTAGATTACATATCGGCAACAAGGGATTGTGGGTCTTGATTATATACACGCTTTGGGTGCTTCTAACAGTGGTGGCGGCTCCTTATTTTACTCTGGAATTGGTACGTTCCTTTACCCAGGTTCAGCTTCTGGCACTTGTCTTCATCGTGTACTGGATATTGCAGACAAACCAGGCAAAATCTTTCCTGTGGGCGCTGAGGTCGTACGTGGTTGGGACGCTGGGCACTATCATATTAGCGTTCATAACCGGCGCAGCGATACAAGTGCTGGAAGATACGCCCGAAGGAAGATATGCAGCCACGGTCGGCAGGGCAATTGATGCGAATATGTTAGCCGGGCTGACAGCGATGGCGTTTTTAGCTGCGATGTATTTGTTCGCCCGCGACAAAAACCTGCTCTGGCGGGTCGTGTACTTGGCTGCGATGGTGGTTCTGCCGATTATGTTGCTGCGAATAGGATCACGCGGCGCCCTTGTAGCACTGGCGTTCACGCTGCTCACGCCATTTCTATTTGTCAGGCAGGTTTTGCGAAGACCGGCTCTGGCACTGTTACTGCTGGCCGTCATCTTGGTTAGTTCTATCTCCGCCGGGCTGATGGTAAGAAAAAGAGGGCTGGAAACAGGAGTTGCTGAGCGGCTGAGTGACATCGGACTTGCCAAAGAAGCTGTTGATTACAGAATGATGCCTATTAGACAGGCCGTTAGAGCCGTAACGGTAAGGCCGACAGGGACAAGCTATTATGGGTGGTTCGAGACAAGCGGGCTTCGAATCCTGCCGCACAATGACTTCTTTCTGGCGCTCGGAGTTTATGGAATACCCGGCGGCACTCTTTTTGCCCTCTTTGTAATCTTGATGATGTTGACTGTAAAACGCACTCCTTTGGGACTGGAAAAGCTGTATGTCAGAGCAGTGCTGACGTTTCTATTGGTGATGGGGCTGAGTGTAGGACAGTTGTATCAGAAACACTTCTGGGTCTTCTTGGTATTTGTGATGGCCGGCGAAAGGATAGGCAGATTATATATGCCCGCGGATGATTTGGCAGCCGGTACAGAATACGACGAGGAACCGTTAATGGAGCTTCCAACTCCGTATTGAGGCAAATAGACGTGGCCGCCAATCCTGCTCCGAGCAAAGCCTGCGGTGAGCAAAGTCGAACCGTCGAGGGGGAAAACGATCGCGTCCGTCGAGCCTACGAGAAGCGCAAAGCCCAAGGATTGGATCAAAGGTATTGCTCTTTCAACAAGGGCTTCTTGCAGAGCGTCCAGGAACGTGAGCGGGTGTTGTTGTCCATGCTTGCTCGGACTCTGGGGACGCAACTATCCGGCAAATCCGTTTTGGATATAGGCTGCGGAATAGGCGCAACCTTGTTGCCAATGGTACAATATGGTTTTGAACCGCAATGCTGTTTTGGGATAGATATTCTTCAGGACCGAATAGCAGCAGCCCGACAACGTTTGCCTAATATCACCTTCCAGTGCTGCTCCGCGCAACAGATGCCTTTTACGGAAAACTCTTTCGATCTGGCAACCATGTTTACCTGTTTGAGCAGCATATTGTCAGACTCGGTCCGCGCCGAGGTATGTCGTGAAAGCATGAGAGTTGTTAAGCCCGGCGGCTGGGTTCTAAGTTATGATTTTAGGGTCAACAATCCCTTTAATGCGGACGTGCGTGCCGTCACCTTAAAAGAGCTAAGGCGCTATTATCCTGGTTGCAGGTACATAACAAAGACATTGACCTTATTGCCAATGCTGGGCCGGATGGTTGGCAAATACTGCCCGGCATTATGCAGTCTACTGTCACTTTGTCCTGCCTTGCGGACGCACAGAATGACAATGTTCCAGAAACCAGAAAGGAAGATTTCCGATTTGCGATTGCCGATTAGCGATTGAAAGAGAAAAATCGAAAATCGGAAATCCGAAATCGCAAATATCAGGCTTATGCACATAGCGATGGTAACTGCTTTCCCGAAAAGCCCTGAGTGCATCGACGGGGGAGTGGCTGGTGCCGCCAAATACCTTGTCGATGAACTGATAAAGCAGCCGGACGTCAAGTTAACGGTTATTGTCCCGAAAGCCGGTGCAGGAGAGAGATTTCGCCAGCAGTGGCCGGACTTCGAGGTCTATAGACTGAGTAAGAAAGGACTCTGTAGGCTTCTGCCGGGCACTTTCTACGACATCTTTGCAGGCAAAAGACAAATCCGTTCACATTTGGAGCAATTGAGCCCCGACATCGTACATTTTCAGGGTCTTACATTTCTGGCGGCAAACTGCCAACAGCCACATGTTCTGACCATACACGGCATTGTGGAAAGAGATGCGCTCTTTGACAAACGATGGGGACCTTTACGCTGGCTGAAGTGGCTGCTTTTGAAATTGACCGAGCAATATGGACGTTGCCGGGTCCCGTATATCATCTTGATAAGTGACTATGTCAGGCAATTCCTACCCAAGAAGAATAGTATCCGAAGAACCTGGCGCATTGACAATCCGATAGCGGATTCGTTCTTCGATGTCGATTGGCATTTTGAACCGGGCAGGATATTCTGCTGCAGCAGAATCAGACCTCTCAAGAACACGCTGGGCATGATAAAGGCTTTTGCTAAGGTTTCTCAGCGCATTGGTGAAAAGACCGTCGCCGTACCGGCGACGGCTAAACGCGCGCAACTTCGCCTTGCAGGAACCGCCGAAGAAGCCTACCTGCGGGTCTGCCGGCAGCAGATAGAAGCACTTAACCTGGGTAGCAATGTCCATATTCTGGGCAATCTTAATATCGAAGGCGTGCAGTCAGAATTGTCCAAGGCGAATTGCCTGGTAATACCTTCTTTTCAGGAGCACGCACCTCTGGCGGTGGAAGAGGCGATGGCCGTGGGCGTTCCTGTTGTAGGAGCAAGAGTAGGCGCCATTGCTGAGATGGTCGAGCACGGCGAAACCGGATTTCTGGTCGACCCGTACGATACAGAAGACATCGCTAAAGCGATTCTGCAGATTCTTTGCCAAGAGAGTCTTGCTCGGAGAATGAGCCAGCGTGCCAAGCAGATTGCGGAGCGGCGTTTTAAGGCCTCGGCCGTATCCCAACAGACCTTAGCAGCTTACAGGCAGATTTTGGCCGATCAAAGACAATAAATGAGCCTGAAGCCCATTATAAAGGGCATCCTAACGTACGTTCCTGGATTGGGTGCGTTCGTAACCAAGCGCACAGGCGGGGCGGATTCGGCCCGTTATTGTTATTCCGTCTGGCTAAGGCATCTAGTCATCGCACAGAATCACGGTGTTACTACCCAGCCGCGGGTAATCGCAGAGTTAGGTCCAGGAGATTCACTTGGCATCGGTCTGGCGGCGCTATTGTCTGGTGCCGATTGTTATTATGCACTTGACATCGTGGACTACGCCAACACGCAGGCAAATCTTGCCATCTTCCATGAGTTAGTAGACCTGTTCCTGCGAAAGGAGCCAATCCCCGACGAGCAAGAGTTTCCTGCACTTAGACCGTTGTTGGAATCCTATGAGTTTCCACGCCAGATTCTGAGCGAGCAGCGGCTGGCCCAGAGTCTAAGCAGTAATAGAATCCAGCTCATAGCCGAGGCACTGACAGGCACCAGCGACTCAAAAAAAAGCCCGATCGCAATCCACTACATTGTTCCCTGGTACGATGAGAAGGTGATAAGGCCGCAATCTGTTGACATGATATTCTCGCAAGCCGCACTGGAGCACGTCGATGACCTTGCACAGACCTACGAAGCTTTACACCGCTGGCTCAAGGTTGATGGTTTTATGAGTCATCAGATCGATTTTGGATGTCACGGCCTGGCAAAAAAGTGGAATGGGCATTGGGCTTACTCAGACCTGACCTGGAGGACGATTAGAGGCAAGAGGTCGTATCTACTAAATAGATGTCCCTACTCTGTTCATAAGCGGCAGCTAGCGCAGTGTGGTTTTAATATCGTCGCTGAGGTCAAAACTTTTGACGATTCAGGCCTTGCCAGGGCACATCTAAGCTCCGGATTCCAGGCGATATCCGATGAAGATTTCAGGACAAGAAACGTCCATATCCTGGCGACCAAGGCAGCATTTTCCAGGCTATCAGCAGAGCCGTAGGGGAAATCCGAAGCACCAAATCCTAATTTCTAAATCCTAAACAAATCCAAATCACCAAAATCCAAAACTTCTACGTGCGTAGGCAGATATCCAAAATGTTTTGAGCATTTGAAATTTGAATTTAGATATTGTGTAGAATTTAGATATTAGAATTTAGGAATTAAAAGCATGAAGGTTGCTTACGTTGTTTCCGGCATGAAGCTGACCTTTGTTGCCGCTGAAATGGAGGCACACGAACGGGCTGGATGGCAGGTGCTGCCGCTTGCCAGTTGTAAGTGCAACTCATTGGAAGGCCTGTCGGAAGTGGTGACTAAATGGGCCGGGCGAGCTATTTACCGATCAAACATTGTTGCGCAGTTCCTGTGCACCCTCCGTGAATTTATCACGCATCCGGTGCGATTCCTGAGAATTTGTTTTTGGACTGCCGGATTAGCTGCTCATAGCCTAAGTGAATTTGCAAAGGCCGTCTACGAATTGCCCACAGCGTGCGATTTTGCCGGACACTTGCGGCGATTTGGGGCGCAGCATATTCACGTGCACTTTGCCAGTCGCTCTTTAAGTCTCGGTCTTATGTTAGGGATGCTGACCGCTTTGCCTGTCTCGTGCACCGTCCACGCATTTGATATATTCACCCGCCGACGCGGCAGTTTGCGTCCGCGTCTATCGCGATGCAAGTTTATAGCCGCCGTTTCGCAATTCAACGTCGATTATCTTCGCCGGCTCTGTGGCAGCAAGGTCGCTGACTTATGTCACGTTGTGCACTGTGGGATTGACCTGGAGAGCTTCATCGCTATTTCGCGACAGCCCCAGGCAGGCCATATAGTGTCCGTGGCGAAACTTGTGCCGAAGAAAGGCCTTGATTTGGCTATCCAGGCTTGCGCAAACCTGAAGGAAATGAACGTTGAATTCCTGTTTGAAATTGTCGGTGACGGGCCGGAGAAGAAGTATCTGCAGCAGGAGATTCAGCAACTGGGATTAGATCGGCAGGTTGTTCTGCTCGGTTCGCAGCCCAACGATCGGCTTGTGCCGCTGCTCTCTAAGGCGTGCGTCTTTTTGCTGCCTTGCGTGCAAGTGCCCGGCGGCGATATGGATGGGATTCCCGTTGCGATGATGGAGGCGATGGCCTGTGAAGTGCCCGTCGTGTCAAGGCAGATCTCCGGAATCCCAGAACTGGTATATCACAACATCAATGGGCTGCTGGTTCGTGAGCAAGACCCTGCCGCAATTGCTGAGGCTGTAAAAGAATTGCTTGCCGATCCGGATAAGGCCGGACGCTTCGGCCAGGCCGCCCGCAAGCAGATTCGGCTGAATTTCAACATCCAGAAGACCGCAGCCCAACTGCGAGAACTGATCTGGATTGACAAACAGGAGCGTTTGGAATATACTCGCAGTAGGCCGAAGGAGGATAAGGGATGAAGAAAGTCGTACTATTATTTGTCGTTTTATGCCTTTTCGTAAATATGGCGGCGGCGCAAACCGGCCCATATATCGAAGCCTATACCGACAAAAAGAGCTATCTGCCCGGCGAGACTATCCAGTTCCACGTCTCCACTACCGCTGCCACTTATAGCATCGAAATTGGTAAGCAGCAGTGGCAGCGAAAAGTAATAGGAAAGGCTACGAATATACCCGGCAATTATTATCCTACCCCGCCCTACGAACAGCAGCCCTGGGCGACGGGAGCAAATTGGCCGGTCAGTTATAGCTGGGTAATCCCACAAGAATGGGAGAACGGCAATTATCTGGCATTTTTCTACACGCCCGGCACTAACTACGGCTCCACATACCATCCGTTCATTGTTCGCACGCGAGTGTCGGGCTCTCGCAGCAAGGTCGCTTTTGTTACCAATTACAACACCCGGCAGACTCAGAACCGCTGGGGTGGCAGGAGCATGTATTACAACGCGGTGCCTGGCGATCTGCACTACGCTGTAGCCGTAACCTTTTTAAGACCCTTCAACGCATCATACGGCCGGGGAGAGTGTTACTGGGGGCAGTGGGAAGTGAGCAGTCAGTTGATCGCTGACGGATTCGACCCTGAGTTTATCACCGAATGGGATATTTCTTCCAACCCGGCAATTCTCAGGGCATACGATGTTCTGGTTTTCGCGTGCCATCATGAATACATCAGCCGGGATATATATGATGCGCTGGAGGCCTACCACCACCGCGGAGGACATCTAGCATTCTTTTCTGCAAACGATATTTACTGGCAGATTCGGTTTGAGAATGGCGGCAACACAATCGTCTGCTACAAGAGCTACGCGTCGAAGGAAGACCCTATGATGGGGGTCGATGATAGCCTTGTTACTACCAGGTGGAACCAGGTGCCTGCCCGCCCGGCTGAGGCACTGCAGGGCATCTGTTATCAGCCGTACTCATACCTTTTTGAGCGAGAGGACTTTATTGTTCAGGACTGTAACCACTTCATATTCGAAGGGACAGGTCTACGAAATGGCGATGCCCTTGGGTCGAAGATGGCCTCCTGCGAGACCGATTATATCGGGCCCAAGTCGCCTCCCATAATGGATATAGTCTTGAGTGGCAGGCGAGACCGGGTCCGTGTAGGTTACGAGAATCGTGTATCAGTTGACCATATTGACGCTGCTGCGATTTATTACCAAGATAGCCCTAAGTACGGTTTCCCAGATGGTCGGGGCGGCCAAGTATTTTCCGCAGGTACAAACGACGGCTGGGGGGACTGTCTGGGCGACTGGTCACCGGGCTATGAAACGGTCCGCAAAGTGACGCGAAATATTATTCAGCACATGGTTGACGCACCGCTGCCTCCACCGAGCTTGGAGGATTTCGCGGTATTGATGTCACACTGGCTTGACAAGTGCAGCTCGCCCACGTGGTGCGAGTATGCCGATATAGATATGAACGGCACTGTGAACCTGGTGGATTTTGCCCACCTTGCCGCCTCGTGGGCAGCGTTACGGAACAAATGAACGCGGGGGATAAAGAACTAAAAGCTGCAACCTAAGAACGGAAAACTGTCGAATTCCGCAGCTTTGCGCTTTAAGTTTTACGCTTTCAGTTTGACCAAGTGAGAGAATATGAGAATAAGTATCTTTGGGATGGGCTATGTCGGAGTTGTCAGCGCTGCGTGTCTGCTCCGCGACGGTCACCAGATTACTGGGGTGGACCCGGCTGCTGCGAAAGTCGCGGACCTGGCACAGGGCCGCTCGCCCATCCAGGAGCCGGCAGTAGCCGATCTGCTGGCAAAAGGCCACCAAGCCGGACATCTAAAAGCGACCACAGAGGCGTCCGAGGCTCTGTTGGGCAGCGAAATGGTCTGGATTTGTGTGGGGACGCCATCCGGCTCTGATGGGACGATTGATCTGTCATCGGTTGAGGCCGTAATAAAGCAGATCGGGCGTGTACTTGCCGGCTCGACAAACTGTCCGCTTATCGTTGTGCGAAGCACTTGTCTACCCGGAACCACAGGCAACCGCATTATTCCCTTGCTGGAAAAAGAATCTGGTCTAACAGTTGGCAAAGATCTCAACGTGGTGTACCACCCGGAATTTCTGCGGGAAGGCACAGCGGTAGATGATTTCGTGAACCCGCCGAAGATTGTGATAGGCGAATCCAGGCCCGGCGCCGGCGACCTCCTTGCAGAGGTCTACAGGAATTATCCGGCGCGAATGTTTCGTCTTGCTCTTGCCGAGGCTGAGATGGTCAAGTACTATGACAACCTTTTTCACGCCCTTAAAATGACCTTTGCAAACGAAGTCGCGACGGTAGCCAAATCAGTAGGCGTGGACGCCCGCAAGATAGCTGAGGTTTTCTGTGCGGATACCAGGCTCAATATAAGTTCGCACTATTTGCGTCCGGGCCCGGCATTTGGCGGCTCTTGCTTACCCAAGGACCTTCGGGCGATTTTGCGATTCGCCGCGGTCAATTCGCTCAGGCTTCCGATGCTTGAAAGCGTGCTTACCAGCAACGAGGCACAGATAAAAAATTTGGTCGCCCGCATATTGTCGTACCAGCCGCGCACAGTGGGCATGGTAGGGCTGGCCTTTAAGACTAATACAGACGATATGCGCGAAAGTCCCTACGTAAAAGTTGCCAAAGAGCTTATCGGCGAGGGGATAAAGTTGAAAATCTATGACCCAGTGGTGCAGCCCGACCGGCTTATAGGAAGCAACAAACAGCAGGTTCAAAAGGCACTGCGCCACCTGGAGGAGCTGCTTGTTAGTTCGCTTGATGACCTCAGCACGGCAGATTTGATTGTTGTAAATCACGCCATAATGGATGCCGATCGAATTCACAGTTGGCTGGCTGCCGGAATTCGAGTATTGGACCTGGCTGACATCAGGGGTGTAGATCCCCAAACCTCCGGCTACGAAGGAATCTATTGGTAAGCGTTCATGGTTCACGGTTCATAGTTCATCGATGAACGATGAACAATCAACAATGAACATACTCTATCTACATCAATACTTTGCCTCACGCAAAGGAATGACAGGGACGCGCTCCTACGAATTCAGCCGATACCTGGCGGTAAAAGGTCACCAAGTTACAATCGTAACTTCGGGTCTGGCTAATCAGGAGTTTCCGGTGCCGAAATGTAGCCAATACGCAGAGGCAAAAATAGAGGGTATCCGGGTAGTCTCTATTGCTGCGGGCTATAATGATCCGCAGGTGGGTACGGCGATGAGCGGCTGGCGCCGTATGCTCAAGTTTCATCAATTCGCCAGGTTAGCCGCCCGTGTGGGCAGGAATCTCGCCGCACCCGACGTTGTTTTTGCCACTCATACGCCGTTGACCGTCGGCCTTGCCGGCATTGCCTTAAGCCGGCATTTTGGTGTGCCCTTTGTCTTTGAGGTCCGTGACCTGTGGCCTGAGGCGCTGGTAAACGTGGGGGCGTTGAGGAATCCTGTGGCCATCTGGTGGTTGAGCCGAATGGCAAAAAAAATATACGCCCACGCAGAGCACATCGTGGCGCTGTCGCCAGGCATGAAAGAAGGGATTGTTCGCGCAGGCGTGCCCGCTGAAAAGGTCAGCGTCATTCCGAACGCATCTGATTTGGACCTTTTTCAGCCAGGCCTGGACGGCTCAGTTTGGCGTGAGCGATTGGGCCTGGGCGACAGATTTGCCGCGCTCTACTTCGGAGCCATGGGTCTTGCCAACGGTCTTGAGTATGTCATTGAAGCCGCCCGAATCCTCGCCCAGCGGGGCAGCAACCACATTGTGCTTGTTCTGCATGGGAGCGGCGGAAGAAGACCTGAACTGGAGAAGATGGCTCGCGGCTATGGATTGACTAACGTTGTCTTCAGTGACCCGGTTCCGGACAAGACCGAGGTTGCTCGAATTGTCGCCGCGTGTGACGTGTGCATGACTATCTATCGGGCAACGAAAGAGCACACCTGGTCTCCGAACAAAATGTTCGACTCTTTGGCCGCGGGTAAGCCGACTCTCGTTAATGTGCCCGGCTGGCTGGGCAGCCTCATAGAGAACAACAATTGCGGCAGATGCCTTGACCCAAATCGCCCAGCCGCGCTGGCTGATGTGCTCGAGGAGCTGGCCGCCAATCCGCAACTGTGTGAAGAAATGGGCAAGAATGCACGCGCGCTGGCCGAGCGTCAGTTCGACCGACGCAAATTAGCCAGCCAATTGGAAGACGTGCTCCTACGAGTGACACGACGGCCCTAATATGGGCAAAAAGACCGTCGCCGTACCGGCGACGGCTAAACATTTAGTATATGAAGCTTTTGATTATCACGCAGTATTTTCCGCCTGAGATGGGCGCACCACAGGCACGCCTGTATGAATTGGCAAAACGACTGGCGAGCATGGGGCACAAAATTACCGTTCTTACGGCTTTGCCAAACTATCCAACGGGCAGGATATTTGACGGGTATCAGCGCAGGCTGAGAGTTATGGAACGCACGGATGGAATAAAGGTTGTCCGTACGTGTTTATATCCATCAAAGTCGAGCAAAACGCTGCCCCGCCTACTAAGCTACCTGTCATTTGGCGTCACCTGCTCTCTGATCGGCGTCTGGGGAATAGGCAAGCAAGATGTAGTATTGATTGAAAGTCCGCCGTTATTTCTTACGCCGTTTGCGCTGCTGGTGAGCAGAATCGTTCGAGGCAGAGCCGTGATGATGGTTTCGGATATTTGGCCGGATATTTTGATCCGTATGGGCCACGCACCGCAGAATTCCTTGTCTACAAAGGCGATGCTATGGCTGGAGAAATTCTCGTACCGGCACTGCTACGCAGTTGCTCTGACGAATCCCGGGGCCTGCAGCCAGATTCGCAAACGTTTTCCAAATCTTAGGAACGTTACCGTAATATCCAACGGCGTAGATACGAGCATGTTCTCTCCTGAATTTTGCAGCGATGAAATTCGTCGTGAACTTGGCGCGGAGCCGGGCGATTTTCTTGTGGGCTACTGCGGTCTTCACGGATTGGCCCAGGGCCTTGAGGTTGTGCTCGGCGCCGCAGCCAGGCTCAGAAACCGGCCTGGCATAAAGTTCGTGATGATCGGTGACGGACCCACGAAAGACGGACTTATCACAATGGCAAAGGATATGAATACTGATAATCTACGTTTTCTTGGCTGGCGTCCGAAGAACGAGATGCCGGCAGTGCTGGCATCTTTAGATGCCAGCCTGGTGCCGCTGTCGGCACGTTTTCCCGGCACTATGCCGTCGAAAGTGTACGAGGCGCTGGCCTCAGGGACACCTCCGATTGTAGCCAAAGGCTGCGAGGCGGAGGCATTAGTCACGCAGTTTCAGGCGGGCAGATGTTACGAACCCAGTGACGCCGACGATATGGCAAAAGCGATCCTTGATCTTGCTGAAAACCATTCACTCTTACAAGAAATGCGAGACAATTGCGTGAAATTGTCAAGGCGTTTCGACAGAGCTGTCATAGCAAAACGCACAGAGAAGATATTAGCCGCCGTTTGTAACGGTGGACCTCTGCCGGAAGTGGAGAGGACCCCCAAATAAACCCGTCCTGAGCAGGGTCGAAGGATTTGGGGGCTAAATGGATAAATGGCCAGCTCAAAATCTATTGTTGAATACGAATCCGCGTTTGCAGATTGGCTTGGGGCAGAACGTGCTTTTAGTTTTTGGAAGGGTCGCGTTGCCCTTTATGCCATTTTGAAGGCTCTTGGCATCGCTGAAGGTGATGAGGTAATTTTGCCGGGCTACACGTGCGTTATGAATGTGAACCCGATCAAATATCTTGGCGCAAAACCGGTTTACGTGGATATTGAGCCAGCCACATACAATATCAATGCCCATTTGCTGCCGGAAAAAATTACGCCCAAAACGAAGGTTATAATAGCTCAGCACACATACGGCTATCCTTGCGACATGGACGCAATCATGAATATCAGTGACAAAAATGCTATCCCGGTCGTTGAGGATTGCTGCCTTTCTCTTGGTTCAAAATATAAGGGTAAGACCGTCGGAACAATGGGCCTGGCTGCATATTTTTCATTTCAATGGAATAAGCCATATACTACAGGGCTCGGAGGAATGGCGGTAACCAGCGACAGCGCCTCGGCTGACAAAATCGAGCGGCTTCGGGCCAGCGAAATGTGCCCGCCTTCAGCAAAGGAAGTTTTTATGCTTCGGGCCCAATTGGCTGTGTACAGGTCGATTGTCTATCCCAGGACAACCGCGTTTGCGCAAGCGCTTTTTAGATACCTGACAAGCAAGGGTGCTGTTGTTGGCTCATCGAGTGCATCGGAATTTCAGCCGACTATGGCTCCGGATTTTTTCAAGGGCATTAGCGGCATACAGGCTCGCGGGGGCTTGAGACAACTTAAGAAAATTGGGCAAAATACTACCCACCGCCTTGAAATGGCACAGTTTTATGACCAGCTTTTCGAGCAAAGAGGCTGGCTCCCACGCAAATACGATAGGACAACTGTCCAGCCGGTTATGGTCCGTTATCCGGTCAGAATTGTTGAGAAAGCCGAGGCCCTTGCCCGGTCAGCAAAGGAGGGCATCGAGCTTGGCAGTTGGTTTGAATGTCCCTTGCATCCGCTCGAAACACCCCTGGCGGCCTACAACTACCAAGTAGGAATGTGCCTCCAAGCTGAAAAAGCGTGCCGAGAAGTCGTGAATTTGCCCTTGCACCTGCGAGCCAATGAAAAAACCGCTAAAAAGACGGTGGAATTCATAACTCGTTTCACTCAGGCTCAATGAAAAGACTGTTAGACCTCATCTTGTCTTTGCCGGCGGCAGTTATCTTGCTGCCGGTCTTTGCCGTTATATTCGTAGCCATCAAGCTTACTAGCAGAGGGCCTGCGATATTTAGGCAGGAAAGGGTGGGCAAAAACGGCAGAGCGTTTATCTTTTACAAATTCAGGACAATGAAGGTTGGTGTTGACCCGTTTGGGCCAAGCCCCAAATCCGGCGATGACCCCAGGCTCACCCGCGTAGGCAAATTCCTACGCGAGTACTCGCTCGATGAGCTGCCGCAAGTCTTTAATGTATTGAAAGGCGATATGAGTATTGTCGGCCCGCGGCCTCTTTATATTTCGCAGATGGCTGAGTGGGACGATGAGCAAAGAAAACGGCTGCTCGTAAAGCCTGGCTTGACTGGCCTTGCACAAATTTCCGGGCGGGCGGAGCTGACCCGCGAAGAAAAACTCCAGCTCGACATAGAATACGTAGAGACAGCCTGCCTCTGGCTCGATATAAAGATAATCTTTGCTACCATTGCCCAAGTCTTCGGGCGTAAAAGCATCTACGAAAAAAGATATTCGCAGAGCGAATATACCCGCGGGCAAGGCAAATAGGCGACAAAACTCCTCAGAAATGCCAGCTAAAGTTATGGCTATGATTTTACTCGTAGCGGCGCCGTTCAGTGCTGCGGCACTGGAGCCGGGCGAGATTCTGGTGATAGCCAATAGTGACAACACAGAATCTATGCGGCTTGCTCAATACTATTGCCAGAAACGAGAGGTTCCAGGCGAAAATATATTTGCCGTGCCTCTGGGCGCGGAGGTTAGAGACACCATAAGCAGAGCGGATTACGAAAGACGGCTTGCCGAACCTATTCGCAACAAATTGCTCGATCTTCAATTTGCCGGCAAAATCAGATGCCTGCTCACTACTTACGGCGTACCTTATAAGGTGGGCGGGCGAGGGACATTGAAAGGCCTGGAGGCTAAACTGAGGGAATTGACAGAGCTGGCTACCCAAGAGAGAACCAAACTTAAGCAGTTGGAGCAGAATGGCCTGGCCAATTCTCCCGAACACGAGCGCGCCAGACTGAATCTCGCCCAGGTACAGCTTGACATCGACTACATCACCGGCAAGGAGACGGACGCCTCAGCGGATAGCGAATTGTCAATGGTGATGTTCGGTCCTTACGAACTCTACCGATGGCAGCCGAACATGCTGAAAGATAACACGTCGGGTTTGGGATTCAGAACGCTCATGGTCTGCCGCTTGGATGGGCCAGATTACACGGTAGCTAAAGGACTCGTCGATAAGGCAATATCGGCAGAAAAAACGCCCCTAAAGGGCATCGCCTATATCGACTCAAGAGGGCTGGCAAACAAGCCGGGTTATTTGCCCGGCTATTACGACCAGTCCTTGAGGGATCTGGCAGTTCTTACGAGATTGCGCACACAACTGCCGGTCCAAGAAGAGCAAACCGAAGCATTATTTGCGCCGGGAGCTTGCCCACAGGCAGCCGTTTACTGCGGCTGGTACAGCCTGAAAAAGTACGTAGACTCCTTTGATTTTGTCGATGGTGCGGTTGGATATCACATCTCCAGCTTTGAAGCGGTGAACCTTCGCGACCCAAACAGCACCCAATGGTGTCCGGCAATGCTCAGAGACGGAATAACAGCAACTCTTGGGGCGGTGGCTGAGCCTTACCTTCAATCATTTCCTGAACCCGCAGCTTTCTTCCAGCAGCTATATAACGGAAGCTGTCTTGTTGAGGCTTACTACCGTACAAGTCCATTTAATTCCTGGCAGTTGGTTTTGATAGGCGATCCGTTGTACACGCCCTTCAAAACAATTCAAAAGTCAAAAATTAAAACTCAAAATCGAGTAACCCATTAACTCTGCGATTTGATTTTTGGTGTTCGATTTTTGCAGAGGCGTGCCGCGAGAATTGTGCCCACGACAACTGCAACTGCTGTGGCCGAAAGGATAACGTGCCGCATTCCAAAATGTCTACCCAAAGCGATAGAACCCAATTTTGCCGCCAAAAGCAGGCCTATCGGAGCGGCTAACGCCATCGTCAGCCACCTGCCGACAGTTTCAAATTTCTGCCAAAAATGGATATATCGAATCCACAGCACCGTAAAGAAAACGTAGGCCGACAGATAAAACACTGTGCTTGTGACCGGCAAAAGCTCGGCAGGATTCACCCGTGTTAGGTTTGTCAAAATAAATATACTGCCGCCGGTTACCACGATACTTGCGGTCCAGAAATCAAAAACCAAAAGCACAAGTAAACTTGTTAGCACACCCGCCAGATCGGCAACAAAATCAGCAGCATCGCATGTGCGTCCCGCCACAAACTTTTGAAGTAATTCGTCAATAAGACCATACCCACTAACCAGCAGAAGCACCCACCAAACCCGGGGCTTGCGCCAGTTTACCTTCTTATGCGGATTAATCGCAGACCAAAACAGAAATGCCAGAATTGAGTAAGCCAGGAAGTGAAGGCCCTTATCGGAGACGCCGGCCTCCCGAACCAGGCCCGGCATCGGTATGTGCGCAACGACAAAAAGACTGGGCCAGTATATCAGTAACAAAACGACAATCGCTTTCTGCCGGCCTGATAAAGCCATCGAAATCCACCTAAAGACATATCGTGGCCCACCGTCACAGTGGGAACCGTTTTGAATTCCAAGCTGCTCTTTATAGTCCCCATCTGGAGATTTTGCCAGAGATTTGTTCCGCCTTGTGAGGCAAGTGTCGACGATGCCCACGACAGACTCTCTTTCGTTCTTACCCATTTTGAACCAGATAGCATTTTGAAATTGGCTTTGTTTGGGTTTGTTTTCTGGGCCGCTGAAAGCAGGTTTATTTTCATAATCCTTTATGGTAAAGACGGTTATGTTCATTTGGCCTTTTCGCAAATTGGCTTTGTTTTGCATAATTACGCTCTTTCGGGCGACCTCTGGACCCTGTCATTCCGCACTCTACTTTGTGAATTGACTCTATCCACCTTTCCGGCCATAAACCTGCGACTGTCCATCGGCCATGAACCACGAACAATGAACTATGAACTTTTTCATATTGTGATTCTAATCCATTAGTTAAGGGCATATTATATCCAGAAAGGCCTTAGGAGTCAAATAAAATTTCATGTTAACCACTGATTAACGCTGATTAGCACGGATGAAAGAAAATAATGGGTAGGATGGGCAACTTGTTGCCCATGCGGTGGCTTGATTATGACTTTTCCCCCTCCTCCGAAGCATGCCCTGAGCTTGCCGAATGGGCCAGATTCTCTTTTGGATCAGTAATATGTAGGGCTGTTTCAAAGATGGTGCCGCCGCGTCTTCCTGGCGAAAGCCAGGAGCGGGGGCGACAGCTTTGACTATCCCGGTTCGTTAAGGAATTCCTTTTAATGACAATCAACCTTCCTCGAAAGAAATCGGGAAGGTTGATTGCGTTTTTCCGAGGGCTATTTTGTTTTCTGATTACCTCTGGCGGTTTATGGCGCAACGCTTGTTAGCCAATTCTCAGCTAGCAGCGCAAGGTCGAGGAAGTTGACACTGGCATCCTGGTTGATATCCGCCGCTGAATACTTACGTAGATACGGGTAAGTCTGATTCTCGACGATGCCCCAGACATTGACAAAGTCCCAGCCGGCTTCAAGGAACGTACTTGCCGTCTGCATCTCGACCGTGGTCTTGCCTGTTCCGCCGTCACTCGTGACCTGGCCGGAGGTCTGGGTGTCCCAGAAAGAGCCAGTGACACTGCCCCAGACTACGCCCACCAGCCCGCCAACTTGGGTAAAGCCGTTGACCGCACCAGTGCTGTAGGAGTGGGTCACATGACCATTAGAAGAGTTGTCGCCCACCAGCCCGCCAACTTGGGAAAAGCCGTTGACTGCTCCGGTGCTGTAGCACGCGGTCACAGCGCCATAGTTTATGCCCACCAGGCCGCCTGCTACGTGACCGCCGCTGACCGTACCAGTGCTATAGCAGTGGGTCACAGTGGCATTGGTGGAGTTCTGGGCCGTCAGCCCGCCGACTTCTTGAGTGCCGCCGCTGACCGCGCAGGCGCTGTAGCACTGGGCCAGATGACCGGAGTCGGCGTTGGCACCCACCAGCCCGCCAACATCCCATTCATCGCCGCTGACCACCCCGGTGCTGTGACAACCGGTCAAGGCACCCCGGCTGATACCCACCAGCCCGCCGACAAAGTAACCTGAACCGGTTATATTAACATCGACTACCCCCAAGTTCCTAACTTCGGCACCCGAACCCAATTGCCCGAACAATCCCAGATAACTGCCGCCCGTCATTGTCAGATGGGAGATCGTGCGACCATTGCCATCAAAGATGCCCGTGAAAGGAGTTCCCTGGAACTGAGACCATTGGTCCGTCGGATCGGTATCCGGCGCAATGATGTTGAATGCCGGTCTGCCGTCCTCGCCGTCGAAACCCGCCAGATTGATATCAGCCATCAGCTTGAAGTGCTTCTTCCAGTCGTTCGGCTTGGCCCCGATGGCATTAAGATGCTCAGCCGTGTAGATTAGGTAGGGATCGTTGGATTCTCCCGTCCCACCGCCATACTTGGCAGGTTGTTCCCACCAAAGTCGTGGATAGTCCTTGCCTTGGAGAATCCGCCAGATATCCTCCGTGCCGTTGGCCGTCTCGCCCACGAAGTCCCAGCCGGCCTCTAAGAATGTGCTCGCCGTCTTCATCTCGGCCGTCTTCTTACCCGTACCACCGGCACTGGTGGTCTGGCCTGAGGTCTGGATGTCCCAGAAACAATGGATCACAACACCCAGGTTATATGCCATCAGCCCGCCGTTCCGGCCAGTACCCAGGACTGGGCCATTGCTGTAGCAGTTTCTCACAGTGCCGTTGGAGTTCGCCCCCATCAGCCCCCCGACTCCATTGTCGCCGCTGACCGCGCAGGCGCTGTAGCACTGAGCCACAGTACCCCAGTTGTCCCCCGCGAGCCCGCCCACATCCGTCCGACCACTGACCACCCCGGTGCTGTGACAACCGGTCAAGGTACCCCCGTTGATGCCCACCAGCCCGCCGGCATAGTCGTCGGAGGCGGTTATGTTGACATCTGCGATTTCCAGATCCCTGACCTCGGCCCTTGTTCGTAGGTCGCCAAACAGGCCTAGATATCCCCCGCCATTGATCGTCAGATGCGAGATCGTGTGGCCGTTGCCGTCAAAGACGCCGGTGAACGAACCGATGACGGCCTTGTCGAAGACCCTTCGGCCGGGCAGATTTGGGTCCAGGTCGATGTCCTCGGTCAGAATAAAGTGCTTGTCGTAATCTTCGGGAGTTTCGCCGAGGCCAATCAGATCGGCTGCCGTAGTGATCTGGTACGGGTCGTCCGCTGTTCCACTCCCGCCGGCGTATTTGGCCTGGGCAGGTACGCCGATAAGGCAAACCGCGATAAGTAAAGGCATTATCCGCACAATTCGTGAATTTGTGATCTCCGCTGCCATCTTTGTATCCTCCTTCTGCCGCTCTCGGTAGCGTACAGCGGATAGGGTAGAGCGTATACGCTAAACCCTAAACGTTTTCTGACCGCTTCGATTCGTAGTATACCAGTGGTGATTGTCCGCGTCAAATACAAAAACGGGGCACGCCGGCGTGTCTTGTGAAGGCATCGCATAAGTCCAGATGGTGACAAGTACCGGGCGCAGAGCCCGCTTTCCTTCTGCTCCACTGCCCTCGTAGGGCGGTGCCATGAGCCAAAATGTCGATCAGAAACTCCGCAAAAACTCAAGAAATTTCGAATTTGGGCGAAATATCTGGTGAAATGTATTGCCACCGGTCCATGCTTTTGTATAATTTGTTGTATGAGCGAAAACCGCACAATGCGTTTTGCTGTTATGGCAATCCTCAACTTAGCCAGCCTGCTATTGCGCCGCAAGGCGCAATAATAAGTCCACCTAAAATTCACCCCATACCTTCGTTTTTTCATATATTCGTGGCAATTTGACCCCGTGATGGGCATAATTAGCCTGAAAATTTTGGAGAAAAAACAGATGTCGCAAGAAAAAGTTTTAATATTCGATACCACTTTAAGAGATGGCGAACAATCGCCGGGCGCGTCGCTTTCGGTCAGCGAAAAACTGGAAATAGCCCACCAACTGGCTGTCTTAGGCGTCGATATAATTGAAGCCGGATTTCCCGTGTCTTCGCCGGCTCAGTTTGAGGCCACCCAAAAGATTGCCGAGCAAGTTACGGGCCCGGTTATCGCCGCCCTTGCCCGGGCAAACAAAGAGGACATCGAAGCAGCAGGCAAGGCTATTGCTTCGGCCCGAAAAAGACGCATCCACACCTTCATCGCAACCTCGCCGATTCACATGAAGTATAAGCTGAAAAAGAGCAGTGATGAAGTGCTGAAAATGGCTGTCGAGGCCGTTAAATACGCAAAGACTTTTGTCGATGACGTGGAGTTCTCGCCGGAGGACGCCTGCAGAAGCCAGATGCCGTTTCTTATCGAGATTTTGGCGGCGGTCATCGAAGCCGGTGCAACCACCCTGAACATACCCGACACCGTAGGCTACATCCTGCCGGAAGAGTATGGCAGAATCATTGCCCAGCTTAAATCCGATGTGCCCGGCATCGAGATGTGTGTTATAAGCACGCATTGTCACAACGACCTCGGTTTGGCGGTGGCAAATTCACTTGCGGGCGTGCGAAACGGTGCCCGGCAGGTCGAGTGCACCGTCAACGGCCTGGGCGAACGGGCAGGAAATGCGGCGCTGGAAGAAATCGTTATGGCTATATGTACCAGAGCGGATTTCTTCGCCCCAGAGCAGGGCCCGGCAGTTACAACCGGCATCAATACTAAAGAAATCTGCCGCAGTAGCCAACTGGTCTCAAGGCTGACAGGCTTTGTAATTCAGCCGAATAAGGCAATTGTCGGCGCCAACGCCTTTGCGCATGAGGCCGGCGTCCACGTGGACGGAATGTTAAAAGAACGCACCACGTATGAAATTATGACGCCGGAGACCGTCGGCCTTGTCGGCTCACGGATGGTGCTGGGCAGGCATACCGGCAGACACGGCTTCGCTGATAGATGCAGGCAGCTCGGCTACAAACTGACCAAGCAGGAGATCGAGCACGCTCACCAGCGATTTGTGGAGATTGCCGACAAGAAAAAGGAAGTTTTTGACGAGGATATCGCGGCAATAATCAATGATGAAATCCGCTTGGTGGAGCAGGTTTATCAGCTTCAGTATCTGCACGTCTCCTCTGGGACGGGAACCTTGCCGACCGCCAGCGTCAAGGTAAGAATCAGGGATGAGGTTAAGCAGGCCGCCGCCTGTGGTGACGGCCCGGTGGATGCTGCATACGAGGCAATAAAAGAAGCGACCGGCCTGGCGCCAAAGCTGGAAAGTTACTCGATAAGAGCTCTCACCGGCGGCAAAGAGGCACTCGGCGAAGCGACTGTGCTAATAAGCGAAGATGGCCGAACCTTCATAGGCCGGGGCATCTCCACCGACATCATAGAAGCCAGCGCCAAAGCCTACGTCGATGCAATCAATCGAATGGTCGCGGTACAAAGTAAGGGCGAAGAGCCGGGTCTCAAAGTGCAACTTTGAGAAAAGTTAAATGTAAAAAATCAAAAGGCAAAATGACAAAGCAAAACATGTAGAGAGTTAGCGGTAGCCATTAGCGACGTCGAAGGGAACGGAGAAGAATACAAAAAAGAGCGGAAAAAGCTATGAAACGGCAATCAAAAAAGCTCTGGACTAAGAATCAGAAAATTCTCTTATTAGGGGTTGTGGTCTCGGCAATAGCGATAGGTGTTCCTATTGTACTTCACTTTACCAAGAAGCCAGAAGTGAAAATCGAGCAAATCAAAGGTGATGGGGCAGTAGTTGGGAACCATGCTACCGTTACAATTGATAAAAGGGAGGGAATAGATATCAATATGCTCCTTGCTAAAGCTATGGAGGCGTATGAGGCAAAGGGACGGTTTGAGGCTGAGACTTTCCAGCTAAAGGATCAGTTGGACAAAGCATTAGAGCGAGTCAAGCAATTGAATGCTCAGGGTAACCGACCAGATGCAGAGGAGGTTTTGGAACAGTTGCGTAAGAGTGGTGATACAGCTCAATTGCAGAGATTGTTGATTGAAGAAAGGGATAAGAATAGGGATGCACTTATCCAAAGGAATCGTGAGATTGCGGCAGTATCATACTTACGGGGTGACATAGGTATTGCGGAATCTGCGGTAAATGAGGTTCTGGGGTTGGATCCGAACGATGTGTTTTCGCTGAATGAGAGGGGGCTCATATACCACTTACAGGGAAGATTGGGTGATGCTGAGAAGGCCTATTTGGGAGTTCACGAACTTGGAATCAGGACGAAAAATGAAGACTGGCAGGCCGTTGCACTGGGCAATCTCGGGGTGATTTACAAGACAAGGGGTGAGTTAGATAAGGCCGAAGAGATGTACAAGAAGTCATTGGCGATTGCAGAGAACCTTGGGCTGCAGGAGACCATGGCAAGTGAGTACGGCAATCTCGGGGTGATTTACCAGACAAGGGGTGAGCTTGATAAGGGCGAAGAGATGTTCGGGAAGTCATTAGAGATTACAGAGAAACTTGGGTTGCAGCCGGGGATGGCGGGCAATTATGCGAATCTCGGGGTGATTTACTGCACAAGGGGTGAGCTTGATAAGGCCGAAGAGATGCACAAGAAGTCATTGGAGATCAGAGAGAAGCTTGGGCTGCAGGAGGGGATGGCGAACAGTTATGGCAATCTCGGGGTGATTTACCGGACAAGGGGTAAGCTTGATAAGGCCGGAGAGATGCACAAGAGGTCGTTGGAGATTGCAGAGAGGCTTGGCCTGCAACAGGAAGTGGCGAGGCAGTACGGCAATCTCGGGTTGATTTACTGGACAAGAGGTGAACTTGACAAGGCCGAAGAGATGCACAAGAAGTCATTGGAGATCAGAGAGAAGCTTGGGCTGCAGGAGGGGATCGCGAACAGTTACGGCAATCTCGGGGTAATTTACTGCACAAGGGGTGATCTTGCCAAGGCCGAAGAGATGTGCAAGAAGTCATTGGCAATTGCAGAGAAAGTTGGGCTTCAGGAGCAGATGGCGAACAGTTATGGGAATCTCGGGGTGATTAACCAGAGACGGGGTGATCTTGCCAAGGCCGAAGAGATGTACAAGAAGTCATTGGCAATTGCAGAGAAAGTTGGGCTGCAGGAAGGGATGGCGAACCAGTACGGCAATCTTGGGCTGATTTACCAGAGACGGGGTGAACTGAATAAGGCCGAGGAGATGTACGACAGGTCACTGGAGATTGCAGAGAAGATTGGTTTTAAGGAAGATATGGCAAATCACTACGTCAATCTGGGGGCCATTTATAAAGAGCGGGGTGATATTCAAAAAGCACGGGAGTACTGGGAGAAGGCGCTAGATTTATTTATGAAAGTAGGTATTCCGCAGAAGGTAAAGATGGTGCAGAGTTCGATTGATGAACTTCCGAAATGATTATTGATTATTCTCTCTGTGTCCTCTGTGGCCAAAAAGGGAAAAAGATGGGAATGCCCCACCACGCCCTGCGGGCTATGGAGAGTAGGCAATACAGAATTAGGATAAACTTTATGGGAATGACGATTACAGAAAAGATATTGGCAAAAGCTTCTGGGCAGAAGAAGGTTGAGCCGGGCGAATTGATTGACGTGCAACTGGACGTTGTGCTTTTTATAGATGTGACTGGGCCGGCGGCGATAAAAATGCTCCGAGAGCGCGGCATTGATAAAGTGTTTGACCGAGGAAAAATCGTTGTCACGCCGGATCATTTTCAGCCGGCTAAAGATATTCAAAGCGCCGAGCTTCACAAACGCCTCGACTACTGGGCAAGACGCCATAAGATAAAACACTATTACAAGATCGGCAGAGCCGGTGTTTGTCACGCACTCCTGCCGGAGCAGGGACACATCCGGCCCGGCGAAGTTATCGTCGGGCCCGACTCACACACCTGCACCTACGGGGCGTTTGCCGCGTTCAGCACCGGCATCGGCTCAACCGACCTGGCGGCGGCAATTGCAACAGGAAAACTATGGTTCCGTGTGCCGGCTTCGATGAAATTTGTGCTGAACGGCTCGCTGCCGGCAGGGGTTTATAGCAAGGACGTCATTCTGGCGGTCATCGCCAGGATCGGGACAGATGGTGCTCTTTATAAGGCAATGGAGTTTAGCGGGTCCGCGCTGGCCGATATGTCGATGGAAGCAAGGATGACGATGACGAATATGGCTATCGAAGCCGGTGCAAAAAACGGAATAATCCGATTCGACAACGTGACAAAACAATATCTCGCTGAGCACCTTAAAGATAAGAAAGAATATACCATTTTCGAGTCTGATAGGGACGCTGAATATACAGCGGTTGAGGAGTTCGACTGTTCCAAATTAGAGCCGATGGTTGCACTGCCGCATCTGCCGAGTAATGCTGTTTCAATTGGTGAGTGTGCCGGCAAAAAAATGGACCAGGCCTATATCGGCAGTTGTACGAACGGCCGGATTGAGGACTTGCGGATTGCTGCGCAGATTTTGAAAGGCAGCGAGGTTGCCATCCGCACAATAATTGTGCCGGCGACGCCTACCATCTGGAAACAGGCAAAAGATGAAGGATTGTTCGACATATTTTATGATGCCGGCTGTGTAATCTCCGCCCCAACCTGCGGCGCCTGCCTGGGCGGGTTTATGGGCGTCCTGGCAGAAGGTGAAAAATGCATTAGCACCACAAATAGGAACTTTGTGGGCAGAATGGGACATCCGAAAAGCGAAGTCTATCTGGCCAGCCCAGCAACCGCTGCGGCAAGCGCTATCGAAGGGAAATTGGCTGACCCGAGGAAATACTTCTGAAGAAATCCTAATATCTAAATCCTAAATCCTAAACAAGCTCAAATGACCGAAAATCAAAATCCGAAACGATACGATCTCGAAGACAGGACGCTCCAGTTCACCCGCAGGGTCAGAGCTTTTGTTAAGAAACTGAATAAGACTATTGCCAACATCGAGGACGGGAAACAACTCGTAAAAGCATCAGGTTCTGTTGGAGCAAATTACATTGAGGCCAACGAAGCTCTTAGTAAGAAAGACTTTGTTATGAGGAGTAAGATTTGCCGGAAGGAGGCAAAAGAAAGCCGATATTGGCTCAGATTAGTCGACACTGGCGGCAGCGCAGAGCTTGAACAGGAAAGGAAAGAACTGGAAGAAGAAGCCAGCGAGCTTACGCACATCTTCGGCTCGATTGTAACAAAAAGCGAATAATGCGTTTGAGGGTGTTGATGAAGTTTTGGTTATTTGATATTTGAGATTTGGATTTGTTTAGGATTTAGAAATTAGGATTTAGGATTTGAGTTAAGTAGGAATGATTATGTCAAAAGCTCATGTTTACAAACGGAATCATGTAAATACGGACGAGATTATCCCTGCCAGATATCTAAATACCGACGACCAGGCTGAGCTGGCAAAGCATTGCCTGGAAGATTTAGACCCTGACTTTGTCAGTAAAGTCAAGCCAGGCGATGCAATTGTTGCCGGCGAGGATTTTGGCTGCGGCTCGTCCAGAGAGCACGCCGTCTGGGCTATCCGCGGAGCAGGCGTCCAGACCGTCATCGCAAAATCATTCGCCCGAATCTTTTATCGCAACGCCATCAACTGCGGCTTCTACATCATAGAATCCTCGGATGCTGTTGAGAAAATTAGCGATGGCGATGAATTAGAGATCGATTACAAAGCCGGCTCAATCAAAAATAGAACTGCCGGCAAGGATATTCGTTTCAATCCACTGCCGGATTTTGCTCGCCAGATAATCAACGATGGTGGCTTGTTGGAACACATTAAGAAGGGGTCAGGGATCAGCGGTCGGGGATTAGGCATCGAACGGTCACAGTAACAGTGACAAGCTTCCAGCAGGAGAAAACAGATGCAAGTGAAGAGCTATAAAGACGTTGGGGTCCGGCAAAAGGCAATGGACTTGGCAGTGCGTGCCATAAGACAACAAAAAGTCTCCCCAAAAAAGCATTTTACCGCCACAAGGGAGGTATTGAAATGAGCAAGCATACAAAAAAGCTGGCCCAACCGGCAGAAAAGACTATTGAGGCCGTGCTGGACGAGTTCCTTGAGGAACAACAAGAACGCCTGAAGCCTTCAACCATGCGTAAGTATGAAGATATCATCGATTTGTTTCAGTCATGTCTGGATGGCTACGCCCACCAGTACCTCAATAAGCGGGAGAGTGCGTTGTTCGACCGTCTTTATAATGACGAGGGCGATAAGCATCGGGAGTTTTGCCAGGTATTCGGCCCGGAAAAAATCCCTGAGAATGTAGATGAGTTCCTGGACTACTTTATGATTCGCAAGGTAATGTCTGGCAAGGAATTGAAGCAGGCGGCCGGTACGGTGATCAAGAAGCTGGGCAACTGGCTCGAGGAAAAGGAATACATCGAGCCGGAGAGTGCCGCTGATATGACCGATAGGGGCGCTACCGCCGCGAAGGAACTGCCCGCCGCAGAAGAATTGGCCTGGATGCTCGCCGATTATGCTGACCGCACCGCTGTTGATTGTGATGAAGTGATCGAAGACCATTTTACCATCGAAGTTGTAGAGCCGGGCAAGCTGCGCCTGTCTGCTCTTTCAGGAGATGAGCAGTTCACAGTTGCCGTCTCCCAAGACATCAGCAATGCCTGCCGGGTGGGTTGGTCCATTTCCGGAGCGATGGGCAAAACGAGGAAGGGCTGGTGCATTCTGGAGGCCTGGAACGTATATCCTTAGGGCGGATGTTTACAACGCACTGCGGCTTCTTTGAAAGTCTTTGTAAACCATAAGGCAAAAGTGATCCTTATAACAAGGAGATTGTAAGTGGCAGAGGCGTATAAAGTTGCGGTAATTCCTGGCGACGGCACCGGGCCGGAAGTAATAGCTGAGGCAGTAAAGGTTCTAAAGGCTGCGGCGGATAAGTTCAAATTCAAAGTCGATTTGACAACGTTCGATTTTGGTGCTCAAAGGTACAAAAGGACGGGCGAAACCTTGCCGGATAGCGCTATTGAGGAGCTTCGCAAATTTGATGCAATCCTGCTCGGCGCGATCGGCCATCCGGACGTGCCGCCAGGGATTTTGGAGAAAGGGATACTGCTAAAGCTCCGCTTTGAACTGGACCAGTACATAAACCTGCGGCCAGTCAAGCTGTATCCCGGCGTGGAGACGCCGCTTAAAAATAAAGGCCCTGACGATATAGACTTTGTGGTTGTCCGCGAAAATACCGGCGACCTTTATACCGGCGTGGGCGGATTTTCAATGAAAGGAACGCCGAACGAAGTGGCAGTGCAATCGGCAGTCTACAGCCGGTTCCAGGTTGACCGCTGCCTGAAATACGCCTTCGAATACGCCCGCAAGTACGGCAAAAAAGCACGCGGCAAGGGCGACAAAAACACCCTGGCACTTTGCGGCAAAACAAACGTGCTGACTTACATATACGATTTGTGGGAGCGGGCCTTTCACGAGATGGGCAAGGCTCAGTATCCCGATGTCACGAGGGAATACTACCACGTGGATGCTACCTGTATGTGGATGATTAAGAACCCGGAATGGTTCGACGTAATTGTCACCGGCAATATGTTCGGCGACATCATTACCGATCTGGGCGCAATCATCCAGGGTGGCATGGGCATCGCAGCAGGGGCGAACATCAACCCGCAGGGCGTCAGTATGTTTGAACCTATCGGCGGAAGCGCACCGAAATATACAGGCAAGGGCGTAATCAATCCGCTGGCTGCCATCTGTGCCGTGCAAATGATGCTCAGCACTCTGGGCCAGGAAAAGGCCGCTGACGCCGTAGAAAAAGCTGTGATGTTTGTAACCGCCAACAAGCTCAAATCGCTTGCAGCAGGCAAAATGGGTTACTCAACCAGTCAGGTTGGCGACCTGGTCATCGAAAAAGTCTCCGGTTAGCATCTGAAAATGACGCTGCCCAGACTATCTGAGCATGGTGAGTGTCAGCGGCTCTAATCGAGGTGGTTAATTGTATTGCCTCCGATTCTGAGAGCTGGTATACTTTTCTGGTCGAATTGAACTCTGCGGGCGCGCTTTTCTGGCGGTTTGCGCAAGGACATTTGGGATGACCGATCAAGAACTCGAAGCTCTTCTAGATGATTGTGAATCCGACCGTTCGGAGCAGAAAGCGTCTCTGTCCGACCCAGATAAGATACGTAAGGCAATTTGCGCTTTTGCCAACGACATGCCCAATCACCGGCTTTCAGGAGTCATTTTTGTTGGAGTATGCGATGATGGTAAACCCTCCGGTTTGGACATTAACGATAGGGTGATCCGAACACTTGCTGACATGGGTCGTGATGGCGCGATTCTGCCGTTTCCCACAATGATGGTCCAGAAGCGCACACTTAGGGGAGTCCCAGTTGCAGTGGTGATCGTGGAACCTTCAGACGCTCCGCCGGTTCGTTTCCGCGGGCGCACATGGATTCGGGTGGGCTCCAGCCTGCGAGTGGCAACACCTGAAGAAGAACGTCGCCTTGCTGAAAAACGCAGGTCACGTGACCTGCCGTTCGACATCAGTCCCGTTACAACTGCTACAATTGCCGATCTGGATATCGACCTCTTTGAACGGGTCTACCTGCCTTCCTCGGTGGCACATGATGTCCTCGATCGCAATAGGCGAAATCCAAAAGACCAATTGGCGAGTCTGCGTTTTATTACGGCCGACGGCTCGGATATCCCAACAGTGCTTGGCTTGCTTGTCGTTGGCAAGTCACCGTGTGACCACATAGCCGGCGCTTACATTCAATTCCTTCGCATTGCCGGTAGGGAACTCAGCGACCCCATCCAGGACCAGAAACGAATCGCAGGACCTCTTACCGAAATGATTCAGAGTCTAGATGCAACGCTCAAGGCACACATCGGCATCAAGACAGACGTTGTCTCCAAGCCAACAGAACAGAGGAAGCCCGATTATCCGCTCGCCGCTCTGGAACAATTGACCAGGAACGCTATCTTGCATCGGGCATACGAAGGTACAAACGCTCCGGCTCGTGTTTACTGGTTCAATGACCGCATAGAGATTATGAATCCGGGCGGTCCGTATGGGCAGGTTACACGTGAGAATTTCGGGAGGCCCGGCGTCACGGACTACCGCAATCGTTTTCTTGCCGAGGCCATGCGCAACTTGGGATTTGTTCAGCAGTTTGGGGTGGGTATAGAGATTGCGCGCCAAGAACTTCAGGGTAATGGGAATCCACCACCGAAATTCGATGTTGAGGACACCTATGTGCTTGTGACCGTCAGGAGGCAAGCATGAGTATAACTGTGATTGCCTTCTTTAACAACAAGGGTGGCGTGGGAAAGACATCGTTAGTATACCATCTGGCTTGGATGTACTCGGACCTCGATATTGGCGTAGTCGCAGCAGACCTTGACCCACAGGCCAACTTGACAGCGGCTTTCTTGTCGGAAGCCCGGCTGGAGGAGTTATACGAATCCCAACCAGACGGCACAATATTTGGCTGCGCCAGGCCACTGCTGCGCGGAGTTGGTGACATTGCGAAGCCCTATCCCGTGAAGATTTCCGACAATTTGACATTACTTGCTGGTGACTTGGAATTGTCGGCCTTTGAAGATGAACTCTCGCGACAGTGGTCTGACAGCCTGGGAGGCGCGGAGCGGGCGTTTCGGGTTCTCTCCGCTTTCTATCGTACTATGCAAGCCGCGGCTGATGAAAAGCATGCCAGACTCATTCTCGTGGACTTGGGGCCCAATCTGGGAGCTATCAACCGCGTCGCACTAGTGTCCGCCGACTATGTTGTAATTCCCTTGTCGCCCGACTTATTCTCACTGAAGGGGCTTGAGAACCTTGGGCCGACGTTGCGTGACTGGAGAAAACAATGGGAGGAAAGGATCAAAAAAAATCCCGTCTCCGGCCTACTGCTCCCTGCCGGTTCGATTAAACCTTTAGGTTATATCGTGTTGCAGCATTCAATCCGGTTGGACCGGCCTGTCAAGGCGTATGAGAAGTGGATCGCAAGGATTCCGGAGGTTTATGCGGAAATGGTCTTGGACCAAAAGATATCACCCGGCGTTACTATTGGAAATGATCATCAGTGTTTGTCACTGCTCAAGCACTATCGTAGCCTGATGCCGATGGCCCAGGAGGCCAACAAGCCCATTTTCCATCTGAGGCCTGCCGATGGCGCTATCGGCGCGCACGTCTCGGCGGTGAATGACTGTTACAAGGATTTCGAAAAGCTCGCGAAGGAGATTCTCAAGCGGGCCTCTCTGGAGGTGTATGCCCTAAGTTAGCGGATGGGCTATTCCTCGTGCGAAGTTGAAGACTTATTTGTCGACAAAGTCTCTGGATAAGTATCAGCAATTCACCGCCTGGCGGGGATGAGTTACTGGAGGATTCTCACTATTCCGCGGTTGCCATCGACCTGAACGGTCTGGCCGGTCTTGATAATCTTCGTTGCATCGCCTACGTTCGTGACCGCAGGGATGCCAAGCTCGCGGGCGACAATAGCTCCATGTGAAAGCAGACTGCCCTGGTTCATCACTATCCCGGCGGCTGGGAGAAAATACGGCGTCCAGCCCGGGTCAGTGAAGGGGGCTACCAGAATCTCGCCGGCCTCAAGACGACTGTCACTGTCTGTTCTGAGAATTACCTTTGCCTTTCCGGTCGCCACCCCGGGGCTTACAGCCAAGCCTTTTAGCGTGTCAAGATCCGTTGCGATCTCTTCGGGCACGTATTGGCCAGGATCGAATCTACCTACGATTAAGTCGGGAGGCGTTACCGAGCTCCATTTCTCGTATTCTGCTCGCCGCTCGGCAATAACATTCCTGATATCAAATTCCGCCTGTCCGTGTGTGACGGGTTCAATTTCTTCGGCCCTGAGAAAGAAAATATCGCCGGGGCTCGCAATTATATCGCGTGCGTGCAGCCTGCGCCCCAGTTCAATAAGCAACTTCCGCATGGCTGCCAGCAGCTTTACGATCTCGCTTTTTATGTTCTCGCGGAAAACGGCACTGTTCTGAGAGCGTACAAGCAGATGGTCGAATATCGACCGCTTTATCGGGTTCCTTAGCTGCCGCCGGCAGTGCTGCTCAAGAGACCGACTCTGCCGGGCAATTTCTTCACGATTCTCCAGCGGGTTGGTCTTGTCGATGCAGCAGAGATAGCCGCGAATCAGCCCAAGGATGTAATCCGGCGACTCGGACCATCGCGGATTGCCAATCTCTATTTCGGCTCGGCAGTGGTGGCCGTGCCGAGCCATAAAATCATTCCAGCTTTCAAGAAACGCGTGTGCCTGGGGTAGATCGGATATCGCTGCTGCAATTTTATGCCAGCAGTCCCCTGTTAGGATGCTGTTCTTGAGTTCTGGTAGTTTGTTTGCTGCAACGGCCACTTGCCAGAGGTCCATCGCCGCCTGGGCATCGTCCATGCCGCCAACTCCGGCCAGCAACTTGCCGGCGTATGTTGCGTCTGAAAGCCACCTTGCACATACCCATTGCAGGCCGAAATAGGCAATCATCGTGCCAAAAAGATACGGTGCGTTGCCGATCCGGCCGCCCTTCCACCCCTCCAGCAGTTCACGAAAGGCATTGACGATCTCTGCACAACAGCCCGCAATTTGCTCAGGTTGCATACTGCCAACGTCAAGGTGTTCCCATTTCTGATTTCTGGCTCTGATTTCTGTAAGTATGGATTGCCCCTTCTGGGGGGTGCAGGAAAGAACTCCGGCGATTAGAAGAGGGATCTTCAAGATGAATCGCATCCGGCTGGTTTTTATCTTCGGCAGGTCGTTTTCGGTCATGCTTTCGAAGGTCTCGAGCATTTTGCCCAGAGCTGAGTTGCTCCCAATATCCTTCTTGAAATCGTACTTTCTGGAACGTGGGAAGGTTCTTATGACGGCTGTCCAAAAGCTTGCGTTAAAGTAAAGGCGTCCGGCAAAGTAGTCGTAAATAGGAATCCCTGCCCGGTCGATGCAGACGAGGGCAAGTGCAGGGTCGAACATGGCCTCTCCCAGAATGTCAATGATGGACCTTGTGATGGGCGTCACGACGTCGGGCAGGACTTCCTGGGCGAGAAAGTTGCTCCAGACCCAGCGGTCGCGCGATGACGGCGCTGGGCCGAGTGTAGTAATGGGCCTGGATTGAAGCAGGTATATGTCGGTGCCGCGGATTGCCCATTCGATGTCCTGTGGGCAGCCGAACTCGGCTTCAACGGCTTTTGCCAGCTCTGCAACTTTCCGGACGAGCGGCTCGCCGATTGATGGAGCAAACGCTTTTTGGCCGTCGATTATCCGATGCTGAACTGCACCACGGTCATCAAGGACGCTCTGGCATCTTTTCTCTGAGATCGTCTGTGAGGTGATCTTGAGGTTGGCTTTGTCTACTGTAAATCGGTCGGGCGTGACATAACCTGCGACAAGGACGTCGCCAAGACCAAAACACGATTCGATTGTCATCATATCTCGCCGAGCAGTTGCCGGGTCAACCGTAAAGGCTACACCTGAAGCGTCGGCACAGACAAGCGACTGAATGATTACAGCCATCTCGACCTGTGTATGGTCGATGCGGTTTCGCCGGCGATACTCGTATGCTCGCTCGTTCCATACTGAAGCCCAGCACTTCTTTATGGCCTGGAGGCAGTCCTGGAGCGATGCGATGCCCAGATATGTGTCGTACTGACCTGCAAAAGAATGCTCGCTAAGGTCCTCAGCGGTCGCTGATGAACGGACTGCGAGGCGGTCTGTTCCAAGTAAGCAGTAGGCATCGGCAACCGCGGCCTCGAGCGTCTCAGACAGTGGCGCTTCGATAATGCGTTGACGGATGTCGCTGAGAATCTTGGCCCTATTTTGTGGTTGGAGACGGTCGAGAGCAGCCAGGGTTTTTTTGATGAATTGTGTAAGATTTTGCCGGGCAACGTGTTTGCGGTAGGCGATGGTCGTGATGCAGAAACCATCAGGAACAGGAAAGCCCGCCCTAATCAATCGGGCAAGTCCGAATGCCTTGCCCCCCACTTGGTGTTCGTGGCGAGGCCTTATTGACGCAAGAGAAATGACGAATCTACTTCTACGCATAGGTGCACGAGGCCAACTGTTTACAGATTATACCGTTTTCGCTGGCGGCGGGCAATCGCAAACCCGCTCCGCACGTCGAGGAGGGTGCATGTCAAGATTGTTGGTAAAAATTGCATGCGAAAACGTATGTCATGTCGACCGAAGGCCCACTATGAGTGGGCCGCAGTGGAGAAATCTGCTTTGAAAGCAGACCTCTCCGCTCGGCCTTATGGCCTCGGTCGAGGTGACAAAAGGCGAGCAGCTATTAGGGATTGTCATAATAGGCAGTGAACTAACCTCTCTTTGCCTACAAACATGACATGCGCCCCATCGCGGATATGGCAGGCAAGCCAGCAAAATTGTGAATTGACAATTGACAATTGACAATTGAAAATTGCCCTTATGCCCGCAAATCTAACGCCAGACTATTTCAAGGCTGAGCAGTGGTTCAGAACAGCCACCACGAATGAGGAGAAGATACTGGCGCTTGAGCGCATGCTGGCCGTGATGCCCAAGCACAAGGGCACCGATGGTCTGAAGGCGGACCTTCGGCGAAAACTCAGTAAGTTCAGAGAAACAGCGACACAAAAAAAGGCTGGTAAGCATACAGATGTTTTCCACATTCCGCGAACGGGTGCCGGCCAGATAGTGCTTCTGGGGCTGCCGAACACGGGCAAAAGCTCCATCGTCGCGGCGCTGACCAACGCAAAAGTAGCCGTTGCCGATTTTCCTTTTGCCACGAGCGGCCCGGTGCCGGGAATGGTAAAGTTCGAGAATGTACGGATTCAACTGGTCGATATGCCGCCTATAACCGCTGAATATCTCGCGCCGGGCCAGGTGGGCACATATCGCAACTGCGATTTGGTCGCTATGGTGCTCGACCTATCGGCTGATGTACAGGAGCAGTTGCGAGTCTGTTTGGATTTTTTGGAATCGAAAAATTTGCTGCTGGATGAGCAGACGCCGGCGTATGATAGTCAGGGCAATCTGCTCGGCAAAAAAGCGTTTTGTATATGCACCAAGAGCGATATCGCAAAGCCCGGCGCGTTTGAGACGGCTAAAAAAGCGTCAGGCAAACCAGTTGAGTTCGTTCAGGTCTCAGCTAAGACAGGTGACGGGCTTGGGCAGTTGCCGGCAGTATTTTTTAGGCTTTTAGAAATTATTCGGATTTACGCAAAGCCGCCCGGCAAGCCGCCCGATATGGATGAGCCTTTCACGATGCCGACTGGCTCGACAGTTGCCGACCTTGCTGCGGCCATTCATCGCCAGTTAGCGGAGAAGCTTCAGTCCGCAAGAATCTGGGGCAGCGGCCTTTACGCCGGCCAAAACGTCCAGTTGACGCACATCCTTAACGACAAAGATGTCGTGGAACTGCATTTTGGGTAGTGAATGTCGCAAGGTAGCATGGGCCTTAGGCCACGCGGTTTGTTGTTGGCCGGCGAAGCGGTAGGGTGTGCCGGGCACACCATTACGTTGCCGGTGGGCTACCAGGTTGTAGCCCATTCTACGAGGTTAAGCTTTCACTGGAGTCTGCAATTCTGCCTTGATTCGCTCGGCCAAGAATATTTTCAGCAAAGACTGGTAGGGTACGTCCCTCCTATTTGCCAAAACCTTCAGAGCTTCGAGCATATCTGCCGGCAAACGTATGGATATCGACTGCACAGATGGCTTGAGATTTGGAAACGAAGCCCTCTTCGTACGGCTTATATCGAAATAGTCCAAGGCAGAGTGGGTAGCCCAGAATCGGCGCTCTGCGTCCTCGCTGCTAAACTTCACCGCACGCTTATCGGTTTTCTTCATAAAACTTCCTTTCTTTCCGGTTCATATCTCTGGCTGAGATAACCCTCAGAAGTCTGCCTCGCCTGGTGAAAATCACAACCAGCAATCTGTTCTGGTCTGTCCGTCCGAAGGCTGCATACCTTTGCTCAGCCACAGAATGTATAGGATCACCGAGAACAATCAAAGGCTCCTTAAAAAATACCTGTTCACACTCCCAGTTCGTAACGTTATGCCCTTTCAGGTTCTTGTCGATGTTGCCCCTATCCCACTGGAAACCCGTGAAATCAAATGTCTCTTTTATATCGGCCATCTCAAGAAAGTATATGATAGTCATATACTGCTGTCAAGCCCTCGCAAACAATTATCAGTGCCGCAATTCCAATTGCGCTGGCCCCCCAGCTTTCTATGCAATGTGTATCCTTGGAGCATAACAGGGGGATCGGCAAGTTCATTCTTGATTGCATTTCGTGAGATTTGTTCTACAATCTTGCCTATCATTGGAACAAAATGAAACCGAAAAGAGAAATAGGAGGTTAGACTATGGACAGGGAACGTTTTGTTTGGCTGGGTTTAGCGGCGGTTGTCATGGCAATAGTGCTTCGGTGTGGGGTTGCCGCAGGCCAGGAGCCGGCTTCCAAAAGCTACGCGGTAACGATAGATACTGCCAAAGTGGCGGAGCCGATTTCAAAGTATATTTACGGGCAGTTCATCGAGCATCTTGGGCGGTGCATCTACGGCGGCATCTGGGCGGAAATGTTAGAAGACCGCAAGTTCCTTTATCCGGTGGGTGACAAAGAATCGCCGTGGAAGGTGATCGGCCCAGAGGGCACAGTGGTGATGGTCAAGGATAACGTGTACGTAGGTGAGCACAGTCCGCAAGTAAAGCTGGCCGGACAAGAGCCGAAAGGGATTGTTCAAGGGCAGCTCGGAATACAAAAGGGCAAAAAGTACCAAGGGCGTATTATTCTGGCAGGCAGCAACTCTGCAAAGGTGCAGGTAAGTCTCGTTTGGGGCGACGGACAAAACGACCGGCAGACCGTCACTATTGATAAGGTCGCCGGAGAGTATGTGGAAAAGCCGCTTAGTTTCACTGCCGGGGCGGATAGCGATGACGCCCGGCTGGAAATCATCGGGACGGGCACAGGATTCTTCCAGGTCGGCACGGTCTCACTGATGCCGGCGGATAACGTCAAGGGTATGAGGGCTGATACGCTGAAGCTGCTGAAAGAACTCAACTCGCCGATTTATCGCTGGCCGGGCGGCAATTTCGTAAGCGGCTACGACTGGCGACTGGGAATCGGGCAGCGTGATAAACGCCCGCCGATCAAGAACCCCGCCTGGGGCGGGATCGAACATAACGACTTTGGGCTGGATGAATTTATCATATTCTGCCGGGAGATTGGCACTGAGCCGATGATTTCGGTCAATACCGGCTTCGGCGATGACCACTGCGCAGCAGAAGAGGTCGAGTACGCCAACGGTGCTCCGGATACGCCTATGGGCAAATGGCGGGCCGCCAACGGGCATCGTGAGCCATATAACGTCACGTGGTGGTGCGTCGGCAATGAAATGTACGGCAACTGGCAGTTGGGGCACATGTCACTCGAGCAGTACGTCCGCAAGCACAACCTGTTCGCCACAGCGATGCACAAGGTTGACCCATCCGTTAAGCTCATCGCGGTGGGCGCGGTCGGTGACTGGTCGCAGGGCATGCTCAAGAACTGTGCAGATGGTATGGACCTAATCAGTGAGCACTTCTATCAAGGAGCGAAGAAGGATGTGCTCGAGCACGTCCGGCAGGCCCCTGATGCGGTCCGCCATATAGTTTCCGCCCATCGTGACTACCGCAAGAAACTGGACTCGATTAAGGGTAAAGACATCCGCGTTGCAATTGACGAGTGGAACTACTGGTACGGCGAGCACCTTTTCGGTGAGCTTGGCACCCGCTATTTTCTCAGGGACGCTTTGGGCATCGCCGAAGGTCTGCACGAAATGATCCGCAATACGGACTTAGTTTTTATGGCCAACTATGCCCAGACGGTCAATGTTATCGGCGCCATAAAGACTACCAAGACAGAGGCTGCCTTTGAGACGACCGGCTTAACTCTGAAACTCTACCGCGACCATTTCGGCCAGTTACCTGTGGCTGTAACAGGGCAGGTGTCGCCGCTCGATATTGTGGCCGCGTGGACGGGCGATAAAAAGGCGGTCACTATCGGTGTCGTCAATCCAACCTCGCAACAGTGCGAATTGACGCTGGATGTGAAAGGATCGCGGCTGGGCGATGAAGGTCGTGTGTGGATGATTAGCCACAGCGACCCTATGGCATATAACGAGCCTGGGAAGCAGCCCAATGTTGTAATCAGGGAGCAGGAGGTTTCTGACGTATCCAGCGTCTTGAAGCTGCCGGCGTATAGTATCAATATCTACCAACTACCCGTTCGATGAGCCTTTCTTATTATGGAATGCAGGAAAGACGGAAATCTTAAGACCTGTGGCTGCTCATACCCCGGGTGTGATCGCAAGGGAATGTGCTGCGAGTGTCTGAGCTATCATCTAAAGTCAAAGCAGTTGCCCGGCTGCTGCTTTCCGCCCGCTGCTGAGAAAACCTACGACCGCAGCTTCAAGGCATTTGCTAAGGCCTGGGGTCTGTAGGCACCCCGAGTGAAACGCGGGAAGTGAACCCCGCAATAAACCTGTCGTGAGCAGAGTCGAAGGATTGCGGGGCTAAATACTACTCGAGCAGCCCCATCATCATCAGCGTCGCCTGCTGATGTAAATTTAGCACTTCGCGCAAATCCTGCTGCGCCTGAGCCCACCTTTTCCTTGCCTGTGCGCGGGCGTGCCGCAGAGCATCAAGTTTTTGCGTGATCGCCTCCGGCGGAGCATTTCTATCCTGCAATAATATCTGAAGCCCGCCGCAGATTTTCTCGACCTGAGTCGGCTCGCGGCCCAAAGGCCGCCAGGTAGAAAAGCTCTGGCCGGTTGCACCTTCTGGACCTCCACCGCCCTGGAAACTGAAGCCGCCGGCGAACCCGCCGGAACTTCCGCCGCTCACTTGTCCTGACGGCGACCCAAACTGAGTTGCAAACCCGCCGCTGGAAAAAGGCTGTCCTATGCCGCCAAATGCTTCGTCGCGTAAGGAGCGCACCTTGTCTAATTTAGGCTCAATAATCTTCCACTGCTGCTGGTCGACACCGAGAGCCTGCTGCATCGCCTCGGCCTCGCGCTGTTTAGCCTCTCTCATAAAACGCTCGAAACTCTCCGGCGGGCGCATATCGCGCATGCGCTCGAACTCGCCGCGACCGGCCGTTCTATTCGGCCCGGCGGTCTGGGATAGTGAGGGCATCAAAAGCACCGTGACCAAGAGGCACGCTGCCAGCACGAACACTACTTTACGTCTTGTCATGGCAAATCTCCTTCACGTGGGCACTCAATACGTTAGTATTTTCACCTTCTGCTGAAATTGTTCGAATTCAATTTCGCCCTTTGCGAAGGCATCAACATCAGCCTTTTTGACGCGTATGGTCAGGGTGACTGACGAGGCAGGTGCCATTCCCGCAGCACCCGCCATACCCCCGTAGCCAAAACCGTAGCCACCAGCACCGCCGGATGCACCAACGCCGCCGTAACCTCCATAGCCTCCCCCGCCGTAGAGTCCATAACCACCCATGCTGCCGTACATGCCGCCGCCGGCCGGCTTGCTTCTGGCGCCCACAGTTGCTCCCGGCGTAACCATCATACCACCCTCAATGGTGGGCTGGCCGCCCCATCCGACCACTGTCAGAATCACCCACTGGTCGGCTTTCAAGTTGCGAATGTTGGATGCGTGTCTAAGCAATCTTGTCAGGTCGTTTTTCAGTACTTCGAGTGTCTCCCGACCCCCTTCTTGGCGTCCGGGAAGCTGGCCGGCGTGAGTCGGATCCTGCGATGAGAACACTTCCTGCTGCGCCCGTTGCCAGATCGGATCGCCCTGTTCTTTGGATATCTTGCCCGGAGGCTCCTGCGCTTCGGGCGGAAATACCAGCGGAAAGTCGACTTCAGTGAAGAAGAATGCTCCGTAGTCCTGAACGTAAATTCCCTGCAACGTTCGACCGTCCCGGTCAAAAAAACTGCCATAGTCGAGGAATACTCCCTGAATCATCCGAGGCTTTTGAAGTTCTTTTTCCAGGATGTATAACATTACCTGCATATCTGCACCGGTGGCCTCAAACTCTTCCGGCTTGACTTCCGTCGTGGGGATTACGAGAACTCTGCCCCTATCGGTGCGGCCGGTTGTTCGCCCATATCGTGGGCCAACCGCCCGTCCTAATGTGGCGTAGTTCTGATTATCCATATCGCTTTTAACGCTGTGGTAACTCCTGCTGGTCGGCTCAAAGTTGTACCCTTGCTTTATAGGCCTGACCGTTCCGGCCCACCCGTATTCAACAGTGGTTTGGTAAGTACCGTCGCTTGCGGTCATAAGGTCGCCAGGCAGACCCTGCATTATGACGTCGGGTAGGCCAACTGACCCAGAAATCCTAAAGGTCATCACGCTCACAGTGTAATTCTCGTCTGTATAGTCTGCCCTAACAGCATCATATATCCTTTCTGGTGGCGTAAACGTGAAGCCCTCCTTGACCGGAGCAACTTTGCCGGTCCAGCCGGCCGGAACGCGGACGCTGTAGTACCCGTTCTGGTCGGTGATTGGACCTCCCGGCAAGTCGTTCATTACAACACCAGGCAGTCGCGTGCTGCCGGAAATCGTAAAAGTTTCTGCCCGCTCCTTCGCAAAACACGTTACTGCCAGGCCGAGTGTTGCCAACACCAGGGCTATTCGGATTGAAGATTTCATTTTCCGATCCTTTCATTCATTGATTTGTGTTTTTTACATAGCAACTAACCGTCGCCGTACCGGCGACGGCTAAACATTGACAAGACCTAATTCTGCTTCGTGGGCTGCAGATCGCTCGCCCGTGCGACCAATGTCTCCAGGCCGTTTCTAAACTGGCTTTTGTCCTGTAATCGATTCAACTCTATCTGCTCCAGTGCCGCTGCGATCCGCTGCCGATCCTGCGCTCGCGCAGCTTCAATCAGCCGAATCAACTCTAATAACCGTTGGTTCGTCAGGTCTTTGGAAGCAGTCAATGTCTGGGCGGCAAATTCCGTCAAGTCGCGGCGAACCTGTCGATAAACTTCTTCTCTCAGTTGAGCGTGTCGAGCCTCTAAGGCCAATTCCCATTGCCGATTCACCTGATTAACTATATCCGCGCGCAGGCTTTCTACGTCCACTGATTGAGGCATCCAGATGCGGCCAATGAGAAATCCGGCGCAGATTAGCAGCACCGCTGCGGCTGCAAATTTTATAATCGGGCTTGGGCTTTTGATCTTGCAAGTGGTGGTTGTGGTTACCGTGCCCCACGAAAAACCAAGCCGAGTTCGATTTATGGCGCGCTCGGTTGCCTCACAGGATGGCTCAATCTGCGAGAGCAGTTTCAGACGGCGCAGCATTTCGTTTTCGTCAATTTCAGGCATCTTTTATCTCCTTTCCACAAGATGGTGACCGGCAGGCTCCCAGAACATCTCGAAGATGATTTAGAGCTCTGGAGCACATCGCCCGGACGTGGTGCGGCGTCTTGCCCAACTGCTCGGCGATGTGCTCGTAGGACTCCTCCTGGATGTACCGCATAACGAGAGCTTCGCGCGATAGCCCGTTCAATCGCCCTACGGCGTTAAGTGTCTCTTGAATTTCTTCGCTGCGCACTAGCTCACTCAAGGCTGAATTCTGCTGCGACGCCGGCTCGCGAATATCATCCAGCGGCAAAGGCGCTGGTTTCTGCCTTCGCCGCCAGTCATAAGCCAGGTTTATTGCGGCTCTGTGGGCGTAGGCATTCCAGCTCTTTACTCTATTGAATTTGCTGGTCTTGGTGAGCTTTATGAATAATTCCTGCATCAATTCCTCAGCCACATCCTCGCGGAGCGTCAGCCTGGTCAAAAGCGCATAGAGATTCGCTCCGGACCTATCCAGCAGCTCGAGGAGTTCATTCTGTCGATTCTTCAACGAAAACCTTTCGGCCTTGGCCTACGAGTCGGCTTCTGCTCTAAGGACTCCGGTATTATAGACGCCAAATCGCACCCCCGCGCAACAGCCTTCCAGAACAAATTCCCGCCGGCCTATTGATGCGCATGAAAAAGGCCGAGCTAAAAAGCCCAGCCTGATAATGAAGGGCCGGCAGTGAAATGACCTGCCGGCCCCGGTGTTATCTCACAGTCGCTCCTGCGAACAACGACAGCAGCTAATCGCAGGTCGGCCCGCAGGAATTGAGCCACTGCTCAGCCAACAGGGCAAAGTCGATAAAGTTCACTTCGCCGCTGCGGTTGATATCCGCCCCGCCGCACCACGCACAGCCGCCTACATCGAGGTAGTAGTGGTCGTTGAATTCCTTCCAGTAGATAACCTGGTTTCGACCGTCGGTGGTGCGTGCCTGCACATACAGCCTGAACTGATAGGCGCAGGTCTCCCACGGCAGTAACTGTCCCGGCGGCGCGTCAGCGGAGTTAAAGGGCGTCTCTGTCACGCCATGCCACAAGGGAGGACCGCCTTCATTCATACCGGTATAATGGTCCTGCACGACATAGCCACCACTCTTGTTCTTGCCATACAGCGCCGACAGCCAATAATCTCTCAAGTACCCTGTCGGATGCGATGCGGTGATGGTGAATATCAGGTTCTCGTTGGCATCTGCCAGTTTTATTATCCCACATTCGGGGATGACTTCGCCGCTGTCGTACTTGACGCTGTGGATATTGGCATCCACAGGATTGTTATCGACAATCAGCGTCAGATGGTCCAGAGTGGTTGAGTTGAGGCTTAGCTCGGTCAGCCCGAACCAGGGATGATAGTTGTAGGCCCTGTACCTTATGATGTACTTGCCGTTCTCCCTCTCCCACGGCGGTGTGTACCATCGCATCCTCAGGTCGGCCTGGCCCCAGCAGGTCCAGTAGAGTTTGCCGCCCACCCATTCCTTCTGCATCTCGCCGCTGGTCAGTTCGTACAGGTTATCCACGCCGCCGACGCTCTTTGGCCCGAGGCTCAGATACTTGTACGTCACAGCACCGTTGGCATCGTCGATGTAATACTTGACCTTGGTCAGCGAATCGCTCAGAGGTGTGCATTCGGCAAGGTTGGGCTCCTTGCTGTCTTCCCATTTGCCCACCAATATCTGGTAGTGTGTTATTGGGTCGGCGTTTCCAAATATCCCGCGTATCCACAGATCGCCGCCGAAGGGACAATCATCGTATGGAGGAATTCCGAGCAGCGAACCCTCTGTGGCATTGACGTCTGCCAGCCCGTGACACGCATCGTCGGAGTCCTGGTTGATTTCGACGGAGGGAATGTCGCCGATATTGAGGATGATAAAGCCGCTTCCTGCGAAGCCACTTATCCCGGAGGCCTCCGGCCCGCCGTAGGCACCCATATCGTTTCGTGTGCCGTCAGGGTCGTTGTACTGCGGCCCCGGATGGCCTGTATCGATGCAGGGTGAGCCCGGCGCCAGCCGATACTTCGAGTCGGCAAAGCAGGGATCGGCACTTATCTCGCCCGTGTCCGGGTGGGGGGAGAAGCTGCTGCCTGTATGGTTGTCGTGATAGTTGCGCAAGGTGTTGTGCCAAACATCGTTATAGAGTATCTCGCCATCGTTGCTGAACGTATAATAAAAGATTCCGCCCCCGCCTTTGTTGTTGACGATGATGTTGTTCATAATGGTGTGCGTCTTAGCAGGCGGGCGAATAGGCGCCAGCATATAATGCACCACATTCGCAAACAAAGACTGGCCGGTCTTGTTCAGCGCCGCCGGCAAGCCCGTAAAGCCCCAGAAAAAGAACCTCTTGTCCTCCAGCGTCAAGGTATAGTGTATCTTGCTTTCCGTGTACCGCCCAAGCGCCACGACATTTCGCGGCACCGGGTCGAGGTGTATGGGTACGCTGCCGCTTGTCCTGCCATAGAGCTCAATGACGCCACTGAAGGGAATGGTTATCCGGTTTGGCTTGTTGAAGATTGTGTGCCCGCGGTTCATAACGTAAACCTCGGTATCGACGCTGTCGTGCGCACCGTGCGGGTATCCGGTTTCCAGCCCAAGCCTTCCAAACAGGGCGTATCCGCCTTCACCCAGGCCGATGACGGGCCTGCCGGACTTGCTGATTGCCATAACGGCCTGTGGTGTTCCCCACGTGCCCATGTCGCCTGTGTCGTCGCCTGCAATCAGCAAGCGGTACTTGTCAAGGTCAACGCCAGCCACCTCTTTAAGCGGAATCAGTTCCACCGAGAGACGGTTCTCTCTCAGAAACTCTGCACGACTCTCGGCACTTTTGATGTCCTTGTCGTGGATAAAACCGACGTCCACCAGAGGCCAGGCGTCCCCGCGGACCGCGAATATTACGCCGTTTGTGTTGCCCACGATGGTGTTGTTGATAATCGTGGGCTTTGCAGCGGCCTCCACTGCGATGCCGCCGTGGTTGTTCTCGACGATGTTGTTCCTGATAATCAGCGGACCTTTTTTGCAGTATATCCCCGAGTACGTCCAGGAGAGCGTCCCCGTTTTGCGCGAGCCGATTATCCGAAAACCCGAGATAATCGCGCCGGTGGGGGCGTCGTATGTCACCACATAGTTGCGGATTCCCTGGCCGTCTATCGTGGTGACGTGAGGCCCGGCCCCGAAGAGATTGACCCTCTCCTTCATCGTTACCGCCTCGCGGTAGATGCCGGGAAATACGTAGACCACATCGTTGGGGTCGGCGAAGTTGATGGCGGCTTGAATACTAGGGAAATCCGCCGGCCCGTCATCGTCCACCGTGTACGTGGCCGCCTGCGACAAACCAACAAGACCGAGCACCACGGCCAGTGCCACGCTGCACATCAAAAACCTGTTTCTCATCTTTTGCTCCTTTCAGTCCCCCCATTGTTCTATTGATTGCGGCAGATACGACGCCGGGTGTCTTGGCATTCCACACAAGGCGGAGCCGGCGAGGCACCGCTGAGTTGAAGCTCGCGTGGATATGTCACATGGGGAACGCGTCGGGCCATTCTCACGTCTGTGAGGAACCGAAAAGTTGACGCCTCTCTCCAACAGGATAACACTTACCCTTACCTCCTTTCGTGCGATTAAATACCCCTGCGCCTGCGGCAAGTCAAGCAAATTGTCCCAGTTCAAGATAATTTCCCGGCGATGGCCTGGTAATCCTGTTGTTCAAGATATCGCATCACTACAGCTTTAGCCTGTTTGGCCGGGAGCCGGCAGATTTCCCGTCTGACAATCGTGGCAAGTTCGTCTCTGTCGAGTGTCTCATCCGGGCTTTTTTCGAGACTGGCGTGATTCGGGGGCAGCTATCCATTCTTGCCGATCCGGTTTCGCCAGGCCTTCGAATTGGCAGATAGGGCGATTTTATAGATATATGCCCCCGCTTTGTTGCCGTTCAGCTTGCCAACGTGCTGCCACATCCCCAGCAAAGCGTACTGCATCGCCTCGGTAAAAAGCTCTCGATCGCCCGTCAGCTTCCACAGAACCGATGCCAGGAACGCGGTATACCTGGTTCTAGCCCGTTCAAAAATCTCTGCTTGCTTGGAAAACTTCATCTGTTAGCTTCTAACATTCTCTGTCAAGACCCCTCGGCTGGGCTCGGGGCGGCATCTGCCGGTAAGCGTGAACATGTTCAGCTTTCACCTAATGATAACCGTTGAGGAGTAATTGTGTGTAAAAGTTCATGCAAAAAAGCGAAGACCCCACGAGAAACGTGGGGCTAAATATGCAATCTACGATTTTACTGCGGATTGTTTTTGGTGTGGAACTTTTTGCCCGTCAGACGCTCGTAGGCTTCAATATACTTTTGGCTGGTCTTTTTCACGATATCTTCGGGTAGTTCCACGCCCGGGCCGGATTTGTCGAAATTTATGCTCTCCAGATAATTGCGCACAAACTGTTTGTCGAAGCTTTCCTGGTCTCTGCCGGCGGCATACTTATCCGCGGGCCAAAACCGCGAGGAGTCCGGCGTTAAAACCTCGTCAATTAGAATAATCCTGCCGTCAATAACGCCCCACTCAAACTTGGTGTCAGCTAAGATTATCCCTCTACTCTGGGCATAGCTGCCTGCTTTCTCGAAGATTTCCATACTCTTGTCACGCACGTACCGGGCTCGCTTTGGGCCGATTATCGCTGCGCTTTGCTCGAAGCTAATATTCTGGTCATGTGTGCCACGCTCAGCCTTCGTGGCTGGAGTAAATATCGGCGTCGGCAGCTTCTGGCACTGGTTCAAACCAGCCGGCAACTTCTGTCCACAGACTGTGCCGCTTTTTTTGTATTCTGTCCAGCCGGAGCCTGCCAGATACCCACGCACCACACATTCGATAGGCAAAACTTGGACCTTTTTGACCAACATGCTTCGCCCGGCTAACTGCTCAGGGTAGTTGCAGAACGGTTCCGGGAAAGTTGCCACATCGTCACTTATTAAATGGTGCTCGACATCTCCGCTTAGGAAATCGAACCAAAACCGGGAAATCTGCGCCAGAATGATTCCTTTGTAGGGTATGCCGTTGGCCATAACCACATCGAAGGCGCTTATCCTGTCGGTGGCAACGATAAGCAGCTTGTCGCCCACGTCATATATATCACGGACCTTGCCGCGCTTGGGCTCGATTTCCGCTATGTTCGTCTGTAAAATGGTCCTCATAGCGGCTGCCTTTCTTTGCTTAGTCTGGCCTGGACATACTGAAATATCTGTTCTCTGACCATTTCGATGTCGTGCGTCTTGGGCAAGAATTCCAACAGCTTCTCCAGAAACCGGCGCTTCCTTATTCGTTTCAATGTCGCTGCGAAATTCACGTCATAGACCCATCCCAGTTGTACCAGCTTGGCGTCATTTAGTGTGCGCAGCTCATCATAATCTATCAGCCGGCCGTGCAAGACTCCTTCAACCACCGTAGCAGAATAGCCCGGTTCATCCGGAAACTCCAGCTCCAGCTTAAATTCTTCGCAGTTATCTCTGTATTGCCTGTAGTATTCCGTCACCGTATAGAATACGTCGAGCTTGTCGGCATCGCGTATTAATTTGGAAAATAGCAGCGTCTGACCGTTCAAATCTCCGGGCAATTCTTTTCGCCCGTGATATTCAACCGCTGTGGCTATCCACTGCCTTTCTTTTGGGTCGAGGTTCTCCAGGACTTTTGCCCGTCCAAGCACCTTCACGCCCAGCACACAATGGTCGGTGCTTCTGGCGTCATTGTATGTTCGATAGGTTGTGAACTGCTCGAACCGGCCTATGTCGTGAAAGAGGGCAATTGCCTCAGCTACTTGCTTTTGGCTATCCGAGAGTCCGATTTCCTGGGCTAGGTACTGCATCTCGCTGCACGTCCTATGGGTGTGCTGCTGTTTCATCTTCAGGTTGGCGTTTACATACTCATCGTCGCCATAGAAACCCGCCACGTAGTCATTAAACCAGGCCCTGAACTTCTCTAACTGCTTTTGTTCCACCGGTACAGTCTTTCCAAATAGAAGATAAAAGGATTTGCCGCTAATTTACATGATAGCGATGAGCACCGCCACCCAGTTTTACGAAAATTTCTGGCTCGATATTCAAAACCAGCTTATCACGGAGTATAATCACGGCGACATGTTCGGCGCACAAAACTAATTGGCCTTTATCGAAAGGAGAGAAGCCGGATGCCTACAGTTAAAGATGTTGTTGTTCGTAAGCCCAGCGAACAGGAGATAAAGACCTGCAAGAGCTGGCCGATCTGGAAGTGTCCCGCCAGCACGTTCGATTGGGCATATACAGAAAAAGAAACCTGTCTTCTGATAGAGGGCAAAGTGACGGTAACAGACGGAACAAACTCGGTCAGCTTCGGCCCCGGCGACCTGGTAATTTTCCCGGAAGACCTCGAGTGCACCTGGCAGGTCGCCGAGCCTGTCAAAAAATACTACAACTTCGGATAAATCTGAATGTTTAGCCCCCCAGTTTATTGGGGGGTTATTTCAGGCCCCAGTTTACTAGGGGGTTATTTGCTAAACCTTGAACTCTTCCGGCTTGAATTTGAGCTTTTGGCCCTTTTCCGCCGCTTCATTGACCTTCAATACGGTCACAGCCGTCTCGTAGCCGATTTCCGCGGGACAGTTAAGTTTTGCCTTGCCGCGGATGGCATCGAAGAAATTCGCCAGGTGCGGCTGATGGATTTTCTCATCCATCGTCACCAGTATTTTATATTTCGGAGGCTGTGGCGAAGGAACGCGAATCTCTCCGACTGCCTCCTTATCCTCCGGCTGGTCTAATCCCTCCTCTTGTTCTATGTAACCCTTGCTGACCCATTTAGCCCACGCTGCTTCGAGGACCCACCACTCACGGAACACCGCACAGCGTGTCGCAGGTTCAGAGACCACCAACGTTCCCTCCGTGCCCAGGAAACTCTCAAAATATCCCTGGCTGCTATTGGCGGATATCGTCTGATAGTACGCACTTACTGGTCCCTGGCCGGTTTCGTACTCGTATATGGCCATTACCGTGTCGTACCATTGGTGCGTTTCTTTATTGTAGTAATTGGTCCGGCCGCTGGCCATAACCGATACAGGACGTGAATCAAGAAACCAGTTGTAAATGTCAATCTGGTGCGAGCCGAGGTCGACGATTGGGCCGCCGCCGAGGCCCTTGTACCATCGCCAGTTCCGGAATTGCTCCATAGACTCGAAGCCGGATTTCTTGAGCGTCTCTTGGTCGATCTCTGTTCCTTTTGGCCAGCCCAGACCGGCGTTGACTGCACGATTCCACTGCCCGTTGACGGCGGTAATCTGGCCCAGCAGCTTCGCTTGCTTTATGAGCTTTTCGTAGCAGAAGATATACCGGGGGTTGCTGCGGCGTTGGTGCCCGATTTGTAAAAGTCTGCCGGTTTTCTGTGCAGCCTGCACCATCCGCCTGGCGCCTTCGAGCGTGTTGGACATCTCTTTCTCGCAGTAGACGTGCAGACCTGCCTCCAGGCACGCAACGGTATGCTCGGCGTGCCAGAAGTCAGGCGTGGCAATTATCGCTGCGTCGAGGTCCTTTTCCTTATCGAGCATTTCCCGATAGTCCGCGTAGGTGTTGTGCTCGTGACGATACTTTCTCAATAGACCCGACGCCCGTTTTTGATTGTGCTTTGTCCAGATGTCGCAGACTGCCTTAAAGCGCACGCCGGGTATCAAAAGGCAAGAATTCAATAAGACCCATCCCTGCGCGCCAGCCCCGATCAGAGCTACATTTATATCCGCCGGTTTTTTATTTGCTGTGGTTTGTCCCAGAACCACAGGTGAAAGTATCAGGTTTGTCGCTGCCACCGTGGACGATTGCAGGAAATCGCGTCTGTTTATGCCGGCATTTGTTCCCCGTGTCATCATTTCTTTTCCTTTCAGAGCTGCTCTCTCACTTACTAAGACGTTGTATGTTCGTCTTTTGGTATGGCAGAAATTTCCCGGGGCATGACTATTTTGGAGCATGCAGGTTGGCAGGGTAGTAGCTGTTTTTACGCTGCTCAGCTTCGCCAGGGGCGCGAGCGTTTGGCTTCGGCCATGATTTTCCTGGCGATCTGGACGTCCTCGGCAATTTCAAAATCGAACATGCCGGCAAGGATATGGTCGGCGCCATTCTCAACGACGTATTTGAACGCATCCTGCGGCGGTATAGCGCCGGCAGCCATAACCTTAAAGGCTATCCAGGGCTTTTCGACAGTTTTCATAAACTCGGCGGTTTCCTGGGGATTCCTGCACCAGTAGCCGGGGACTTCGTTGTAAGAACCCTTTAGCTCATTAGCTTTTGGCGCACTCGGATAATTGTGGTGATGAAATGTCTTAATATAGAAGTCGGCGGGGATTTTGCGTTTTTCGCACTCCATAACCACGCGCAAATCGTGAGCGCCGACGCCTGAGGGGACGCCGAGGTCTTTGGCAATTTCGACAGCTTGGCCTATAAGGTCGATTTTGCCCTCGGCGACAAGCCGGTCTGAGTGCACGCCCCAAAGATAGATCGCGTCGGTGCCTTCATCCAGCAGGGCTTTTACATCATCAGTGTACGCCTTCATGCCCGGCTCAACGGCGGCGGTGGAGCATATAATCCATTGGATTTTGCCGCCCTGACGCAGGCGGTATTTCTTGAGCATATCGACGATGCCGGGCGGATTATGTATTGATAGTGTGTTGATGCCGTGAGCCTCAGCCAGGGCCATCGTCTCGAAGATTTTCTCCTCGGTGTTGTAATGGGCAGTCAGATTGTACACGTATTTGAGGTCCCTGCTGTGGGTGTAGTGCGTCAGCAAATTTCCGCCCAGCAGCACTCGGCTCACGTTGAGATTGCCGATCCGTCCTCGCGGCAGCGTATCTTTGGGCGCCGGGCCGCTTTGGGCAGGAACAACTTTTTCAGCCTTATCTTTGGCAAATAACCTTGCCCCCGCAGCGTGTAACGCCGCCACACTGCCGGCGGAAATCTGGAGCGACTTCTCGATAAATCTGCGACGATTCAGTTTCGATGACATAGGTATCCTCCTTCTTAATTGCCTCTGCTTGCGCACCACCTGATCGAGCGCGCTATCAATTGTCGATAGTTTGGGTCGCTATACACGCTGGGGCCGTGCCCAACCTGGATGCAGCAGACATTCGCCTTACCATATCGTCTGACCCAGCCGACCGTCTTGTCACTTGTTGGGTCGTCGGTTGTCAAGAGTACGCGATTATCATTCTGGAAGCCGCAACTTTTGTATGTCTCATCGTGCGCGGCAAAATCGTTCAGGCCGCGAGTAATTGGATGCTTAGTATCCTGAATGTGCACGGTTAAATCGACATCGTGCTTGTATGTGCTGGCCGGATTCTGGCTTGTCTGCTGCAAATAATATTTAGTCCCGATTATCTTGCGATACTCATCCCACTGCTGGAAAGACCCCATCGAATGGTGCAACGCCAGCACTCCCACGCCGCGATTCAAGAGCTTGACAAAGTTCTCCTGCCGTTTCGGCGATATGTTTTGAGTCATATTAAATAGCACAATCACATCGTAGTCCCATCCGCTTATGTCTTCAAATATCTCGCTGTGGTCCTTTTGTTCTGCCCGGACGTACTCGATATCAACGTAGCCTTCAAAAAGCGAGAAAAACGGTTTTTCTTCAAAGTCGTGTCCACCGGTAACCACCACCGCTTTAATTTTTTTAGCCGGCTCTGAGGGCAGCGGCTTAACCATAATATTCTTGAAGTAGACGACGCTATTTGGGTCGTGTCCCTGCAGGGCGAATGTCCCGCTTGACAACTTGCGGCCCGGCCAATCCTCACGGACAACGTTGTCCGGCTCGGTATAATCGACCACCGTTTTGTCGTTGACTTTGATGGTGATGTGTTTGCCTCTGACGATGATGTGCTCGGTGAACCACTGATTGTCCTTTGCGGGCACCTCCTTGACATTGACAACGTCATAAAGGCTGCCCGTCCTTTTCCAGTCCCCCTTAAAGCTGTTGTTGACCTGGACTTCATAGCCTTTGCTTGGCCAGCCGGTCTGCTGATACTCGGTATGAAAATATATGCCCGAATTTGAGCCGGGCTCGGTCATAACATCTGCCTTGAACTCGAAATTTTTAAAGTTGGCATTTTCCACCGGGCCTACATAGAAGAGATGACTGCGAGAACCTTTGACCGCAATCATCCCGTCGCGTACACTGAAGGTGTCTTTGTTCTCGCTTGCCTTCCAGCCATCAAGTGTTTTGCCGTCAAAAAGGTTGTGCCAGCCTGCTGCTTTGGACGACAGTTTCTCTACCGATTGACATGCAGACGAAAGAATGCACCCCAAAGCCAGTACCCAAACCAATTTTCTCGCCATTTTGCTTATCTCCTTACAGTCCTCAACGCCAATTATAATCGCCAAGGGCTGCGCATCGAACGGACCAATCTACGGTTGGCAGCATCGTTGTTGATGAAATGCTCTTTTGCCGGGTCCCATCTAAGCTTCTGCTCGAGCCGGATGGCGATATCACTTATCTGGCATATTATATCAGTCTGCACCGCTGCGTCAATGGGACATATCGTCTGAGCCCGGCTTTTTACGCAATCCAGAAGATTCCTTGCGTGGTTGTTGCTTTCGGTCAGGCGAATTTCGTTCGGCCCAAATTCTGTCTGCAACAGTCCTTTCGGATAAGCATTGATACCGGCGCGGTCAACGTGCACCCAGCCTTCTGTTCCCTCGAAAGCTGTGCCGTGGTCGGTTGTTCTGCCGTAGCGGTTTTTCCACTTCTCTGGATACGGACAGCCGGTAAAGTTCAATGTTACGCCGCTGTCATATTTGGCGACGACGTTCCAGTTCATAGCGGTGTCGCACGCACCCGCCGGGTCAGGCCAGACGCCTTTGCCTTCGATTTCTGCCGGGCAGGCGAGTTTCTCACCGCCGCCCCAAAGCGCAATATCCAGCGGATGAACGCCCCAGCCGGCAATGAAGCCCAGCGCATAATCGGAAATGAACCACCACAGTGCATTCGAGCATCGGTCCTTGGTATAGGGCCTATACGGGGCTGGTCCCAGCCACATATTGTAATCGATCCAATCGGGCTCGGGCGCTGGCTCCGGCGAGCCGCCCGAAGAACTGCCGGGCGACCATACGTTGATAGTGTGCAGCTTGCCGATTCGTTCGTTCAGAGCCAATTCGCAGGCAAAGCGAAAATCCCTGCTGGAGCGCTGCTGAGTGCCGAACTGAAAAATAGTCCCGTAGCGATGGCAGGTTTCTCGCAGTGCCTGGTCTTCAGCCAAGCTCAGGCCCATCGGCTTTTCAAGATAAATGTCTTTGCCCGCCCTTGCTGCTGCAAGCGACGCCAGGACGTGCCAGTGATCGGTGGTGGCGATAGAAACCACATCGATGTCGCCGCGGGCGATAAGTTCGCGGAAGTCCTGGTAGGTCGCGCAGTCCTCATTTTGGTAGTGCTTGTTGACCAGGTTGCAGGCTTGTTCTCGTGCCGGCTTTTTGAGGTCGCAAACCGCGACAACTCTGGCATCTTTTTGCATGAGAAAGTTTCCCATCACGCCGGTGCCCTGAGGTCCTATCCCGACGCATCCGACCGTGATTCGCTCGCTTGCGGCAACGCTGCCGGCTTTCCCCAGCGCCGAAGACCGGACTATGCAGGGAAAACCTACGGCTCCGAGAGCCGCCCCTGTCGCCGTTTTTAGAAACCCCCGCCGCGAAATTGTTTTATGCTCTTGCATGATCTGGCTCCTTACTTCTTCTGACTAAAAGCCAACGACTGAAAAAACTCGTTGTCAAGTTTAGCTAATGTGCCGCCCATCGTCAAACCAAATGGGGGGCCTCTCGCAGCAACGCCTCAAGTCACTGCCCGCATCGTATTTTGCAAAGTCTACAACTCAATCCTGGTGTCCACGCTCGCAAGAGCCGAAATGGCCCAAAATATTCCCTACCTTAACAAGTAGAAATGTCCACAAATTCTGCTCAGAAAATTGGCCATTTCTTACGCACTTTCTGCTTGGCGCCCTGACACCCTTTGCGCATTTACGCGAACTTTTGCCAATTTTCTAAATCAGCCATTTTACGCTCAGACGGAGGCTATCTATGAATCTTTGTGATGTTTCTTTGCGCCGGTTCATTCTCTAAAATGCCGACTCAACCAGAATTACCAATCTTCTTGGTGAATCCACGTTAGTGCTGATAATGTCTGGTTTTTTATTACTAAAATCTGGCTCTGAGGTCTTTTTGTGCTTGACAATTCGACGACTGGCCGTTAAGTTGGGCCGGAAAGGCAATCTGGAGAGGCCTTGTGTCAAAAGGATTTGGCTAAGAAGGAAGGGAAGCAAATGAAGGATCTATTTACCACCGGCGAGGCCGCCGAAATCTGCAGAGTAAGCCAACAGACAATAATTCGTTGCTTTGATTCCGGTAGAGTGGAAGGCTTTCGTGTACCCGGCTCAAGATTCCGCAGGATTCCACGCCAGAGCCTGATCAAGTTCATGAAGGATAACAGTATTCCTCTGGACAACCTTGAATCCGGCAAAAAGAGAGTCCTGATTGTCGACGACGATGCCGAAATCGTCGAGCTCATGGCCGACGTCTTGGGGCGCGATGGCAGATTCGAGATCAAGACAGCATCCAGCGGTTATGAGGCAGGGATGTGGACCCAACGGTTCCAGCCGGACTTGATACTGTTGGACTACATGTTGCCCGACATCAACGGTAATATCGTCTGCCAGACGATTAAAAGAAATCCGGAATTTGAAAACACCAAGATTATTATCGTAAGCGGCGTTGTCAAGCAGGATGAGATCGATCAGCTCTTGAAGTCTGGTGCCGAAGGCTTCATAAAAAAGCCGTTCACCATCGCCGAGCTTACCGACAAAGTTAATAGCGCTCTAAAGATCCGATAAACAACACAGCCGCTTTGCACAAGCTAAGTCCTGGCGGTCCGTAAGAACAGGCCAGGAAGTACTTCACTGTAAATGGACGGTCAACTGTCCTGACGTTGAAGCGCGAGAACGATGATATGGGCGCCGAAGATGCTGATACGATAGCTGCCCGCCAGACAGCACTTGCCGTTGCGCGACTCGACTCACTTGCGACCCTGCCTTGCGTTGCCATACAATATTTCTCGAAGTTTTTGCAAAGCCGATTTTCTCCCTCCGATTTAGCGGATATAGTCGAATCAGATCCTGCCCTTGCCGGCAAGATTTTTTCACTTTCGCACCAGCATGGCGTAAGCCTGCCCAGCCTGAAGTTCTCGCTTCGCCTGGCACTTGACAGGCTGCCGGCGGATTTAGTTCGCCAGGCCATCCTGTCAATTAAGGTACTTGCCGGCTCTGAGCTTGAGCACGACCCTGGCAACGTCACAATCCTGCCTGTGAAGGAGCTTGTACTTCATAGCCTTGCCGTTGCCAGTTGCGCTAAAGGTCTCGCTGCCATCACGAGGGATAGGATTGAACCAGAACTTGCCTACTATGCAGGACTACTACATGATATTGGAAAGTTTGCGTTGCAGGAGACGATGCCCAAAAGTCTCGCCGAGATTGTCCAAGAAGCCAAGACGACCGAAGCAAGTTCTTACTCAGTCGAGCAGAAACGCCTGGCTACCAACCATACACTGCTGGGCAGAAGTTTAGCTCAAAAGTGGCATCTGCCAGAACCAATAAGTCTTGCTATCTGGCTGCATCACAGTGACACGGTGACAATCTCGCGTGATGTCCCTGAGGCAAGAATAGCGCAACTGGTCCGGTCGGCTGATTCTATTGCCAGGCTGTCCGGCATCGGGCAATCCGGTAGTTTCGATTCGCCGGAACCGACCGAGAAAATAGCGCAATCACTGGGCCTTACGGTCGAGCAACTGGAGTCAATCCGGGCCGAGCTGCCGGAGGCAGTCAAGGAAAAATCCAGGATTCTGGGTCTGGATTTGCCTAATGCGGCGGCACGCTACTGTCAGTTTGCCCATAGTGCCGCTGCGAATTTTGCCCGGCAACAAGCAGAGTTATCCGTGGAAAATTGCCGCCTGGGAACTGCTTTTAGCCATTTTGATTTTATAAAAGATTTTCTGCTCAGTATAAGTTCCGACGCCACTGCCATCGACATCGCAGAGAACCTCGCTGTTCGCTGGCAAAGGTTTTATCAAACAGGTTTGGTCTGTTTGTATCTGGCGCCAACAAGCGGTCAAGAATCGCTGGAAGCTGCCGTTGTAGAAAGCCTAGGGCAAAGCAGAGCCGTCATATTGAATGTCCCTTCAGATGCCAAGGCAATACCAGAAACGATAGCCAATCGTTTTGCAATTTTGGATGCTCAGGACCATGTCGATTGGCTGCTTGAGCAGTTGGAACTTGAGTCTGACCTGCGGCAAGCCAAGCTGGTGCCGTTGCTTTCAGATGGCAAGGCAGTGGGCGCGCTGGTTTTCGAGATGCACTATCCGGCGGATGCAGAGCTGTTCGAGGAAAATTTCAGCAAGGTCGCTGCAGTTGCCGGCGCCGTTTTAGATATGGTACTGAGCCGGCATAAATATGAGCGTTTTGCGGAGCGATTCGCTCAGCTTATTCGTGGTGCTGCCGAGCAACCTGCCGCCCCGCTAAAAGCTGAAGTTGCGCCTGCGGAGATTGCTGCCGATGCCTCTCTGGAGGCTCTGGCTGAGATGACAGCCGGACTAGCCCATGAGCTAAATAATCCTCTTTCGGTCATATCCGGCCGGGCACAGTTACTGGCTGATGCTGAGAAAAATCAGAAGAAAAAACTCGCCTTACAGCAGATTCAAGAGAATGCCCGTGAAGCCTCTGCAATCCTTGAGGGACTGATGAGTTTTGCTGAGCCGCCGCCGCCCAAGCCGAGCCAGACCGACGTTAAACAAATGTTAGACGAGGCCATACAATTGACCAAGCAGAAGACCGGCACAGAGCACATCAACGTCCAGATTCGAGTTGCCAAAGATGTTAAGAGCGTATTCGTAGATTCTGCGCAGGTTGTGTCGGCTTTGGCAAATGTTCTTAGCAATTCTCTGGAATCCTACCGCGACACAATAGGGCCAATTAAGATCACTGCCGATGCCGCCGGCAGCCGCGTGAGGCTACAAGTTAGCGACCTTGGTTGTGGGATGGACGCTGAAACTCTTCGAAAAGCAGCTCATCCATTCTTTTCAGCTAAGCCCGCCGGGCGCAAACGCGGGATGGGACTTGCTTACACCGCCCGCGCCGTGCAAATGAATAAAGGCTCACTTTCGATTGAAAGTGAGCCTGGCAAAGGCACCACAGTAACTATCTTCTTACCCAGCAAATAGGCTTGGTATGGATTTAATGGGAAGATGTGGTATAATTGAGGTTGCAGTAGCAGCGGTTTGAGCAACTTCACGTGGTTTTGAAAAGAAAAAAACGCATAAGGAACTAACAATATATGAGCATCACATTTTTGAAGGTAAAGGTAATAAATCCTGAAAAACCAGACAAAACCAAAGAATGTGAGTTTCTTGTGGACTCAGGGGCAACATATTCGGTGGTGCCCCAGAATATCCTAAAGAAGTTAGGTATCAAGCCCACCTCTTCCCACGAGTTTATTTTGGCCAATGGTGAGGTCGTCAAAAAGCCCATTGGTAACGCCTACTTCGAATATGAAGGCAAAATCAGAGCAGCGCCGCTTGTCTTTGGCGATAAGGGAGTGTTTTTGTTAGGTGGTACAACAATAGAGGCTCTGGGGATGATTCTTGACCCTATTAGAAGACAACTTAAGCCTCTGCCTATGCTTCTTATGTAAGTATTAGTCCTGCAATTGAGGCCCTACCTGGTGGGTTTCACGTTAATAGCGATTACCTGACAGACGCCTGAGGATCTCGATTTTGCTTTCCCACTTGTGGGAATCTATGCCGGAAGATGCCCCCCCACTTAACCGCCAGCGTCTGTGCCACCACCTCCGCATAAATCGTATCACTCTCATATCTCACCCTCATTCAAAATGTATACGTTATTATACTATAATTACGGGTTCAATGCAGCGTAAAAGTGTCAAACAAACGCTACAATGCAGATGGGATAGCTCTGGCTGTGGCGATGGCTTTTTTTATCGGGCGGCAGCAAAAATTTTTTGCACCGCCAGTCCGTTTTTTTTACCGCTGAGACCGTATCTCTCGTCCATCGTCCCTCATGTTCGTGGCGACTTTGTCTACTTGGCGTTCTCCAGGATTTCGATCAGCTCGTCATCCGTAAGTTCAATCGGATTGCCCTTCATACTGCTGGACTTTTTGGCTTTTGCAGCGACCACGGCGAAATCTTCCTCTTTCAATCCGAAGCGACCCAGCGGCGGCACTTTTAGCTCTGTGCAGAGCTGCCGCAGCCATGCCACGCCGTCGGCTGCCCGCGATGGAGCCTTGCCGGTCAATATCCGGGCAATTTCATCGTAGCGAGTCAGTGCCGGCGAATCTGCTGCCCGGCTCTGTAAAGCTCTTACGTTGGCCTGCGTAACGAGCGGCAAAAGCCGGGCACATATAACACCGTGGGCGGCGGAAGTCATGCCGCCCAATGGGCCCGCCAAGCCATGTACAGCACCAAGCCCTGCATTGGCCAGCGCCAGTCCGCTAAATAGACTTGCCAGGGACATATCTTCGCGGGCGGCGGCATTGCCGCCATCCTCGTAAGCATCTCGCAAAGAACGCCCGGCTCGCTGCAAACCCTGCCGGCAAATAGCATCGGTCAGAGGATTTGCCTTGCTGCAAACGTAGGCTTCCATAAGCTGGGTCAGCGCATCCAGGCCGGTGCTGGCAGTTAAAGATGGCGGCATCGAGTAAGTCAATTCAGGGTCAACAACAGCCAGACTCGGCAGCATCCAGTGGCTGCGCATGCTGACTTTCACGCGGTGCTCCGGCACGCCGAGCACGGCGTTGCGCGTGACCTCCGCGCCGGTCCCAGCGGTGGTGGGAATAGCGATGTGCACCGCGGGTTTTTCGCTGATTGGCTTGCCGAGGCCAACGACCTCCAGATAATCCTCCAACTGCCCGCTGTTAGTCAGCATCGCGGCGACTGCTTTGCCGGCGTCGATAACGCTTCCGCCGCCAACACTGATAACCAAATCGCTCCGCGATTGACGGGCCTTTTCTATGGCTGCCCTTAGTATAGTCGTGGTCGGTTCGCCGGGCACGCCGAACGTGACGTAGTCAATAGCAAGTTTGCGTAGGCCTTCCAGCAGCGGCTTGGCCCGGTCGGGGGTCCGGCCTGTAACGACAAAAGCACGGCTGCCCAGCCGGGCTGAAATTGGCGCAACTTCGCTGCTCGTTCCCGGGCCGAAGACAATGCGCGTGGCGGTGACAAACTCGAATCTCATAACTGCCTGTACTTTGTGCCAGACCCTGTGACTAATCCCACCCGCGGTCGTCAGGAAATATATTCGTGTACTTAATACTTGTACGCGGCTGAGCCATCATGTCGGCGACGGTGTCACGCCATTTCTGATAATGGGGTGTTTCCTTGTGCCTGGCCGGGTCCTCGGTAGTGCGATACACCTCAACCAGCACAAATCGAGTAGGATCGTCCTGCTGCTGAAGCACATCAAAGCGGGCGATGCCCGGCTCTTTGATGCTGTGGCGAGCATTTTCAAGCGTGGCCGAGCGGAAAGCCTCCACTTGGTCGCGCTTAACCTGGACATGAACGTGCACTATTAGCATACCATTCTCCCTAATGGCTCCGGGCGACGGTCCTTTTCGTACTCAGGTCTGACCGTCGCCCCATTCGGCAGGCTCAGGGCAGGCGTACCGGCGACGGCTAAACACCAGTTCTCTGGGACACCACGCGCTGGAAGCCCTTCATCCAGGGACATGTATCTCGCTGGGGACACTCCTTGCAGCTATGCTTGGTCGACAGTAATGGCAACAGCACAAACGCATCAACGGCAAAAACGACAAGCAGGATCAAAAAACCTACAGAGAAAGCACCTATCAAGGCGGACACGCCGACCAATACGGGTATGAACCATAACGGCACGATAACAGGTATGTGCCTCTTGAACTTCTTGTCGAAACAGTCCGCAGGAGTTTGCGATTTTAGATCTTTGATTTCCGATTTTCTGCGCAGCCTGGCTGCTAATTGGCCATAGCCGCACGGACAAGACCTGGTGCCATAGTACCGACAAAAAGGACACAAAAATACGATTATCCAGAAAATTCCTGCTATGCCGTATATCAGGTACACTACCGCAACAACCCATCTGGATAACGCGGAAGGGATGCTTAAGAATAAGACCGCCGTTCCCAGCACTATCATTGCTGCATAGGGCAGGTTGTTGATAAGCTCCTGCGCGTGCGAATACTGACGCGGTGAGTGTTCGATTGTTCGTTGTTCGTTGTTCATTGTACTTCGTCAGCCCTTTCCAGAACCTCAAGTATCTTGCTGAACGCGTTGCGTACCTGCGTGTAGTCGCGGACGTCGACCGTGAACCGGCCGTCCGCGTTGGAGCACGAAACGACGTGACCATCGGAAAAGAGAATGTTCGCGAATCTCTGCCTGTGGTGTGTGCGCGGCTTTACATTCCAGTCAGCTAGTTCTGGAGGACACAGGAACATTGTATCGATGGCTAAGGCGCGAACCGGCAACCCGTTGCGGTTCTTGCCCAGGTTGCCCAGCGCAATGTGGCCCAAGGGCGAGTCTGCGGCGTTGCGCTCGTCAAATAGGAGCGTTACCGAGGCGTGACGGTAGTAGTAGCTGCACTGAGCCTGGGCAGTGCCTACTTTAGCCAGCTCATCATCGGCGAAAACTTTCTGGTCGGGATCGGGGCAGAATAGGACCTTGGGCTGCGCGGAAAGGTGCTCTTGTAGCAGCAGGCCCAAACCGACCGGTTTTCCGCTCATTAGGCAGATCAGGCTGGTCGGCGCGCCCGTGGACGGGTAGAAGTCAGCCGGCGACAGAAAAGGAGGCGCTTTGGGGCCGAATGGGATGCTGTCCTCGTACTCAACAGCGTAGGAATGGATGGCCAGGCCTATCTGGCTCAGATTAGACAGGCAAGCGACCTTCCGCGCCGCTGCCCGTGCTGTCGCCAGTGACGGGACAAGCACCCCCATGAGAACGGCTATAATCCCGATGACCACCAGCAACTCAACCAGGGTTAAAGCAGTTTTGAGTTTTGAGTTTTGAGTTTTGAGTTTAATTCTCAATTCTCCATTCTAAATTCTCAATTCCTTTCCAGCCAGGACTCCGCCAATATGGTCAAGTCCTCGATATTGACACACCCATCGCCCGTTAGATCGGTCGTCGTCTGCGTACAAGACAGCCACTGCTGGGCCATCACTGCGAAGTCTTCCAGATTCACGGACGAGTCCCCAGTAAAATCCGGCACGGGCCCGGACTTCGTCAGGCGAACATTGTCCAGGTCCCAGAATCCGCCAGCCTTTCCGGTATCTGGGTCGAGGTCTGCCAGGGTGAGGGTGGAAACCAACTGCACGCCGATATTCTTGCCGGCCCATGGATCGGTGCCCGTCACTTGCGGAATATCGAACTGGACGTCATTAAAGTGCTTAACGTAGCCAGCGCCTGAGTTGTACGTGAAAGTCGTCGCTCCTACCGTGACCTTGTTGTTCTCGGGGTCGCGGTAATACAAACGTATTTCAATGGGGACATCATCTTTCATATTTCCGCCGCCGCCGATGATTCCGACCGTGAGGTGGTAGGATTGTCCAACCTCAAAGGCAGCCGCTAGGTCCTGGAACAACTCGACCTCCGGAACCGCGAACAACCACGTTGCCTGGTTGCCATCGCAGTTGTCGATGTGGTCGGGGTCGGTAGGTGGGACGTTCAGGAAGACGCCCGTTAGCTGGCTCCAAAAATACCCGCTGCTCTCGTCATACCACCACGGCTTTGGCGACTTCTGCCAGGAGTCAATATCAATACTCACGAAAGCAGTTTCCGGCGACTCGAATGACGCATTGGGGATGTAGATCGCCCCTGCGTACGCGGAGGTTGTGGCCCTCACCACCAACAGCACAAGGCAATTTACAATTTTCAATTTACAATTTACAATTTTCAATTCCCTCGCCCTTTGACATCGTAGCACAATAGCACGTCTGCGTGGCGGATATATAGCCTGCCGTCGGAGATGACCGGGTGTGGCCAGCCATTGCCGCTCATCCCTGGCCGCTTGGGCAGACTAAACGTGCTCTTGAGATTATAGCTTTTGGGATTGGCCTCGATAAGGGCCACGACGTCGTTTTCGTAGCGGAAGTACAGATGGCCGTCGGCGTAAAGCACACCCGCTGATCCGCCGCCTGGCTGCTCTTGCTGCCACATTACTTTGCCGGTCATCATTTCGATGCAGGTTGGCTTGCCTTCGCCGTGGCCATGCCCGCCATAAATATAATCGCCGACACGGACGAAGCCGCCGTGATGGTTCTGAAAAGTGCCGGCATTAAGAAAATAAACCTCTTCGGCGTTGATGCCGTTGTCCTTGCTCACGAGCTTCAAAAGCGCAGCGCCGGCGCCATAAGCCGTGGAACAAAACACGTATTCGCCGCGTACAACGGGAGTTGGGATGTTGGCGGTCGAGTTGGCTATTTTGTTGTATCCCCAGAGAAATTTGCCGTCTTTTGCCGAGACGCCTATCAGTCCTTTGTTGGTCAACTGTACGTACTGGCGTGTCCCCGCTGCTTCGGTCACCACAATAGACGAATAGCCTGCCTCATCCATTCCTTTTCGGCCGATGTCAGGCATAGAACATTTCCAGATGAGCTCTCCGGTCTTTTTGTTTAGCGCGACCATCACGGCGTCTCGACCGCCGGGCGTGCACAAAAGTTTATCGCCATCGACCAGCGGCGATTCGCTGTATCTCCAGCCGGGATTTTTGCCGCCGAAGTCGCCTACCAGATTCTTTCGCCAGGCGACTTTGCCGGTATTGGCATCCACACAAACCAAGTCGCCGCTGGTGCCTATTGCGTAGGCCAAACCCTCGTTGATAGTTGGCGTGCAACGTGGACCATCATCGTGCGGCGGTCCCACCTCAGCCCGCCACAACCGCTGCCGCGTGGCAAGGTCGTAAGCGATAACGCACTGGGTCTTTGCGCCGGAGCCTTGGCCAGAAAGGTCGCCCATCGTGTAGAGCTTGCCGTCCACGATTGCCATGCTGGAATAGCCGATCCCCAGCCCGGTGATTTCCCAGAGCAGCTTTGGTCCGCCGTCCGGCCATTTGCTCAAGATGCCGGTTTCTGAGCATATCCCGTCTTGGTTAAGCCCACGCCACTGGGGCCAATCCGCCGCCTGACAGGGAAGTAAAATGAAAAAATCAAAAATCAAAACTGTGACGGCCTTCATGGGGTCCTCCATTATTTTGCATTTTGCTCTTTGATATTTGATTTCTACGCCCATCAAGCACGGTTAACGAACATCCAAACAAACCAGGTCGCCTTTTGCGTTGCGGGCGTAGATTCTGCCGTTAGCAAGAACCGGCACTGTCCAGCACTTGCCCTTTAGGATTTGGGCTGATGCCAGCTCCTCGAACTTCTCCGGCGAGGCCTTTGCAATCACCAGCTTACCGCTTTCACTAAGGACGATCAGCTTGCCGTCGGCGACCATAAGCGAGCCTGTACCCAACCCTGCCTGCGACCATTTGACCTGGCCGGTTTTGTGGTCAAGGCATGTGAGTTTTCCTCCTCCGCCGACTTGTCCGTTGAAGCCGTAGATATATCCTTCCCACAGCACGCAGCTATTGGCGTGATTGCTCATGTTCTTATTGCGCCAAATCTCGGCAACACCATCCTGCTGAATTTTTAGAAGTGCGCAGCCCTTATTGTAACCGGAGCAAACAAACATAGTGTCACCGGAAACGATCGGGTCGGAAGCGTTGATGTCATAGCTGGTTTTCCACGGATGTCGCAAGATTATTTTTCCGGTGGAGGCCGCCACAACGACCATCTCATTGGCTGTCATTATGGCTACACATTTTTGGCTGGCGACGTCAAAAGCCACGGCGGTAGCATACGAAGCCGGGTCCTTGCCGTTCTCCCACGCTACTTTGCCGTCTGCTTTATTTAGTGCTATGCCGTTAGTGCCGGCGTTAAGAATAATCAGACCGTCGATGACTCTCGGCGAGCTGGCGAAGTACCAGGTTGGGTGTTTAATGCCCTGTTCTTTAACGATATTTCGATGCCAGAGGACATCGCCGGTGGCTGCTTTGAAGCAGACCACATCTCCATTCTTGCTGAATGTGTAGACCGTGTCACCGTCTACCGTTGGCGTCGCGGAAGGACCGCCTTCGTGGTCTTTACTAAATAAAGGACACGGATAGGATTTCTTCCATATCTCTTTGCCCGTATCGGCATCGAAGCAGTAGAGTATATCGCTGTCGCTGATGTTACCCATCGCGTACACCCGGCCATCACTTACAGCCATCGAAGCGAACCCGGTTCCCAGCGAAGCCTTCCACAGCACTTTGGGGCCATCAGCCGGCCAGGTTGTGCTCCAGCCTGTCTCGTTCGACACGCCGTTGTGATTGGGTCCTCGCCAGTTGGGCCAATCCGCGGCGACAGCTTTGCCGCCTATACAAAATGCCCAAAGTGGCACAAAGTAGCAAAGGCACAGAGCGAGAAAGTAGCCCGGCCCCTCTGTGCCTGTGTGCCTGTGTGCCTCTGTGCCTCCCACAACAACTCTCATTGTCCTTAGCACTGCCATAGCATACCTCCAAAAAAGCATAATTCAATGGGGCGGCTTATACACTTTTCCAGCTTGAAAGTCAACCCCCGACTTGTGGGGGTTCTCCGTTTATCGTATATTTCGTTGCAGATCAGGTTCATAATCGTTGGCGTAATACCTACGATTCGTAGGTCCGTGTGTTCTGCCGAAAATCGCAGGATGTTTCAGTGAAAGGGACACTTATGGAATTAGTTACACGTCGGAATTTTGTAAGGACTTCCGTAGCCGCTGGAGCGGCTGTCGCCGCTGTTACGGCAGCCGGCATCGCTTCGCAGGGCGCTGCGGGCGAGATCCGCAAAGTTAAAAACGTCAAAATCATAGGCATTAGTTGCAGTCCTCGAAAGGGAAAGACCACAGCCGCTTCTTTGCAGGTTTGTCTGGAGGCAGCCAAGAAGGTCAGTCCTCGTATCGAGGTCGAGCTGGTCGAGCTGGCCGGGATGAAGATTGACGGCTCATTGGCTGCCGGGCTGCCGCTCGAACCCGGCCAAAAGGATGATTTTGCCAAGCTTGTCCCCAAGCTTGCCGACCCCGATGTGGGCGGAATAATCATCGGTACGCCGGTTTATTTTTCCGGCATGACGTCACTTTGCAAGGCATTTCTCGATCGCTGTATTGCGCTTTGGCAGGACAATCTGAAGCTCAGCAACAAGGTTGCAGGTGTGCTGGCGGTTGGTGGCAGCCGCAACGGCGGTCAGGAAGTGACAATCCAATCGGTCCAGGCGGTGCTTCTTTGCCAGGAGATGATCGTGGTCGGCACAAGCGGGCCAGCGCCTCGCATAGGAGCGACTGTGTGGAATAGTGCCGGTGATGATGTGTCCAAGGACGAATTTGGAATGACCAAGGCCAGAGATCTTGGCCGCCGGGTCGCCGAAGTCGCCCTTCGTGTAAAAGGCGTGTAGGGATGCAATCACCGGGGACGCAAGAACGGTGAAACCGCCCTAAAAAACCCCACGTGAAACGTGGGGCTAAATATTTAGCCCCGCAATTTATTGCGGAGTCCGTCGCCGTGCCGGCGACGGCTAAACAATGCTCCGGTGGGGCAGGCCGCCACACATTGCCCGGCGGCAGTTTTGAGAGTGAGAGTAGTTAGCCCCCGGACCTGTGCCGGGGGTAAGCCCTGCCCACAGGTGGCAGGGCTAAAAGGGACCGCCACGCGAACATCAAAACCACGACCGACGAATGTCAGCCCGGGCCTTTCGCCGGCCGCAGCAGCAATCCTTATGCACAGGCCGCACTTTATACATTTGCCGGGCTCATAAATTATTTCAGCAGACGAGCAGACACTGTTTGCAAGAGAGGCACAGACGCACACAGGCACAGAGCTACTTTGTGCCTTTGTGCCTTTGTTACTTTGTGCCTTTCCGCGATACCGGCTCGGCCTGGCTTCATACTCCTGGGCATATTGTCTTAGTTTGCAGCTTTCGGCCTTTCCACAGTCACAATGCAGACAGCGCGCCGACTCGCAGCGAACCTGCTCATCGGCGAATCCGCCGCCGAAGGAAATTTCCGATCTCAGATTTTCGATTTTCGATTTCTGTGTACAATCGGCAATCGACAATCGCAAATCGGAAATGCCAGTATGTATGTTAAATGCCTTGGCCGGCCCTGTCACCTCTTGGCCGGCTAAATACTGGCTGATGGACACCGCTGCTTCTTTGCCGTCCGCCACTGCCCGGACGGTGAGTCTTCTCGCCCGCACCGCATCGCCGCCTGCAAATACGCCCGGCAGACTTGTCTGGTAAGTTCCGGCATCTATCACGATACCGTGTGGGCCTGTCTCCAGACCCAGACATTCAGCATCGCCGGGCTGCAATTGTCCAACTGCCACGAAGCCCGCGTCAAAGTCCCGGCGTAACTGGTTCAACGAAAGTGTCCGGTCTATGCGCGTTTGGCCTTGGAATTTCACGCCCAATCTCTCAATCAGACTGATTTCTTTGTCCAACACATCTGTCGGGAGCTTCTCCTGCGGAACGGAATATCGCAGTGCGCCGCCCGGCTTTTCGTGCTGGTCAAAAATTGTGCAGTCATATCCCTGCTGCTGGAGGTAGTAGGCGGCAGCTAATCCTGCCGGTCCTGCGCCAACGATGGCGACGCGCTTGCCTTGGCTCGGATTACAGGGCGGCAGATACGGCTGCGACGACTGCAGGTCCACGTCCGCCACGTACCGTTTCAAAAGGCAGATCGAGACGGCCCCGTCGAATTGTGCCCGCCGACAGGCCTTCTCGCAGGGCGCCGGACAAATCCGGCCCAGCACGGCGGGTAGGGCAATATCACGCTTGACCGTGGCGATTGCATCACGAAGGGAGCCTTCTGCAGTCTGGCGAATCATCAGCGGAATATTCATTCCAGCAGGACAGGTGACCTGGCAGGGGCCCATGCAGTCGCCCAAATGGTCGCTCAACAGCAATTCCAAAGCCGTTTTTCTGGCTTGCCGGACCTCCTGCGAACTGGTGCTGACCCGCATCCCATCCTGAGCGATGCTTCCACAGGCTGGCACAAAAGCGTCTGAGCCCTCGATCTTGACTACGCACACCATGCAACTCGCCAATGGCTCGTAGCCCTTTAGAAAGCACATCGTTGGAATGGCGATGCCAAGTTTTTCAGCGGCATCGAGAATCGTGGCGCCGCTGGGCACCTCAACCTCACGATTATCTATGATCAGTCTGGGCATTAGTCACTCGACCTTGATGGCATTTGATGGACATACGCTTTTGCATGTGCCGCAGCGAATACATTTCTCGGCATCAATTTCATGTTTCTCGTAGGGCTTGGCTTGGATAGCCTCGCCTGGACAATGCTGGGCGCACAGAGTGCAGCCTATGCAGTCATCCGTCACCGAGTATGTAATCAACGCCTTGCACTTTCCGGCCGGGCAGCGTTTGGCAAGGTGGGCTTCGTACTCATCGCGGAAGTACTTGAGAGTTGTAAGGACCGGATTGGGCGCGGTCTTACCCAGGCCACAGAGGCTTGCCTTTTTGACGATTTGAGCAAGGTTCTCCAGCTCTTCCAGGTCGGTCTTTTTGCCCTCTCCGGCGCACAGGCGTTCGAGGATGTCCAGCATCCGCCTCGTGCCTATTCTGCAGAAGGTGCACTTGCCGCAGGATTGGTCCTGGGTAAAGGCCAGGAAATATCTGGCAATATCGACCATGCAGTCGGATTCATCCAGTGCCACCATACCGCCTGAGCCCATCATCGCGCCGACATCCTTGAGTGTTTCGTAGTCCACGGGAATATGGGCCAGCTCGGCAGGCACGCATCCGCCGGAAGGACCGCCAATCTGTACCGCCTTTAGACGCAGTCCTCCTGCAATTCCACCGCCGATGTCTTCGATAATCTCGCGTATGGAAATGCCCATAGGCACCTCGATGAGACCGCCGCGAGCTATTTTCCCCGCCAGGGCGAAGACCTTTGTGCCCTTACTGCTTTTTGTACCGATGCCGGCAAATGCCTCGGCCCCGTTGCGTATAATCCACGGCACGACTGCGTATGTCTCCACGTTGTTAATAAGGGTTGGCTTACCCCAAAGCCCGCTCTGAGCCGGATAAGGAGGGCGAAGCCTGGGCATACCTCGGCGTCCTTCTATGCTGGCCATAAGGGCGGTCTCTTCGCCGCATACAAATGCACCTGCCCCGGCAACAATTTCCAAGCGAAGTGAGAAGCCGCTTCCGGTAATATTCTCGCCGAGGAATCCCCGCTCCCGGCAAATATTTATCGCCTGGCTTATCCGCTCCAGAGCAAGGGGATATTCCGCACGAATGTAGAAGTAGCCTTTATTTGCCCCGACAGAATACGCAGCTATCATCATCCCCTCAATAATCCGGTAAGGGTATGACTCCATCAGCATTCGATCCATAAAGGCGCCCGGATCGCCCTCGTCTCCGTTGCAGATCAGAAACTTCGCCTCGGACTGCTGACTGCGAACTGCACGCCATTTGAGATGCGTCGCAAAGCCTGCGCCGCCTCTGCCGCGAAGTCCGCTGCGCTCAATCTGGGCGATTATTTCTTCCGGCTTTAATTCGTTCAGGCACCTTTGCAGGGCCTTGAATCCGTCGTTGGCCAGATACCCGTCGATATCGGTAGGATCAAGGTGTCCGCGGTGTTCGGTGGCAATATATTTCTGCCTGCCCAGGAAATCGGCAACCGGTTTATCGCGCAGATCTATCGAATAGCGGTCCGCCGGTTGCTGTCTTTCATCGGTCAGAATGCCGTCAATCGCGGCAGAAACAGCGTTGGATATTCTTTTGGTTATTCCCCGCGTCTTGAAGTGCCGAAGTAGAATAGACTTTGCGTCCTTCGGCTGTACCCTGGCATAAAAGAACGACCCCCGCCTGCGCGGGGGCAGGCCTGTCCCTGTGAAAGCAGGGACTACCTCCAACAGCGGCGTCTGGTGGCACATGCCGACGCATCCGACACGCTTTACGGCCGCCCGCGCGCCGGTTTCATCCAGAGCCTGCTGCAGCGCATCTCGCAGTTTACCGCTGCCGCGAGCCACACAGCATGAACCCAAACCGAGCCGGATCTCGCCTAAATCCGCCGCCCGGCGGACCAAATATTTAGCCCCGCGTTTTACGCGGGGTTCGGTTTCTTCTTCGCTTAGAAAATCACTGATTACGCCCGGCACTTTTTCGGGAGTGAGATGGCCGTATGTCACTTGCCCGATCTGAGTGGCCGGCGCAAGCGTGCAACATCCCAGGCATGCTATCTTCTCAAGGGTAAATATTCTCTTGGCGTCTGTATCCTGGCCTTCGGGAATATCCAGATGTCGGCGGAAGGCATCATAAATCCTATCCGCTCCTTTGACGTGGCAGGCAGTTCCGACACAAACGCGAATTGTATGCCGGCCAGCCGGGCTGTGCCTGAACTGGTTATAGAAGGTCGAGACGCCGGCAATCGAAGCAGGCGTAATCTGCGTCAATTCGCAGACCCGCTGCAGAGCCTCTTTTGGCAGATAGCCAAAGTGAGTCTGGATGGCCTGGAGAATCGGCAGCACTTTCTCCGGGCCCGTGCCAATCTTCTCGATGGTCCCTTCTACAAATGTCAAATCCAGCTCATCCACCAGCTCTATTTCCCTATGCAGTACAAGTGTGTGCTCGACCGTATATAAATGCGGCCATCGACAAAAGCGGGCGACGCATGGCAAGGCTCTCCAAGCTCACATCTGGTAAGCTCCTTATATGGAGTTCCAATTTCAACAATAAACATAATCCCCTCGGCGCTGAGCAGGTACAACTTGTCGCCGACGATGCTCGGCGATGCCAAAAAATTCTTCTGCAGGTCTTTCTCCCACTGCTTTTTGCCGTCCGAGACTTGATAGCACAGCAAAAGTCCGTCCGTAGTTAGCAGATACAAGAATTGGCCGTTGCTAACCGGCGAACAGATGTCGGGGGCGGCATCTTCGGCGCTCCAGGCAACGCCACTTTTAGTGATGTCACCGCGGCCTGTCGGGCGGATGGCCACCAGCTTAGTGTAAGCCTCGATGGCAAAAATCAGTCCGCCGGCGTAAATCGGCGAGGGCACAATATCGCCGGCGATACATTTCGCCCGCCAGAGTTCTGTCCCGTCGTTTGGGTCGTAAGCGATAACCCACGGGTTGCCGCAGGTGATCACCTGGAGATGACCGTCCACTTCGACGACTATAGGTGATGACCAGCTACCGGGGACAGGACGCTTGGTCTGCCAGACTGGGCGACCTGAAGAAACATCCAAAGCGATCAACTTGGATTTTTCTTCTTCGGCATTCTCCTGGTCGTACTGAATCAAAAGAAGATTGCGATAAATCTCCAGTGAAGATGTGTACCCGTAGGCGCTATCCGGCGTGCCCAAATTTCTGGCCCAAAGTCTCTTGCCGGCAAAATCAAAACAGGCAACATCTCCGGTGGGGAAAATGGTGCAGACCCTCTGCCCATCCGTCGCCACAGTGGGTGCGGCGTAACCGGTAGCCTCGCCCAATTCGAGGGGCTTGGCACCTGGCACAGTGGGGCTTTGGACGGGCCCCGTCCAGAGAAGGTTTCCCGAACGCGCGTCAAAACAGTACACTTCGCGCCTGTTCGGGTCGCCTCCCGAGAGAAAGACACGGTCATTCCAGACAACCGGCGAATTGTGCCCTGGAAGCGGCACCTTAGTTTTCCATAGAATTCCCTCGCCGGTCTTGCCATTCCAGTTAGTGGGTATATTCGTATAAGCGCTTACACCAAGTCCGCCCGGCCCGCGAAAGCGAGGCCAGACCGCCTTCGGCGGAATTTCGAATTTCGAATTTCGAATTTCGAATTTTCTTTGTTCAGGGATCATTGCAAGAAGTAGTGCCGCGCCACCCAGCACAATCAGGCCGGTAGTTACTGCCCGGCGGGACCATTTAGCGTCGTGGAGCTGCCTATCGTGCCTATCAGGCTGAGGCTGCGGTGCCGGCAGCTTCCTTCTGAAAACGATGGCGCACTTGGCGGCGATAAGAAAAGTCACCACACTTGCCAGTAGTAGATAGGCACCCTTAATCGCGAAGTCCTGCCTACGAATCCGCAATTGCCTGATATGCAAATCCAGTTGGCGAATCTGCGATATTACCTGGTTAGCCCCCGGACCCTTCGACAAGCTCAGGGCAGGCTCTGTGCCGGGGGCTACGCCCTGCCCACGGGTGGCAGGGCTAATCTGGCCGCGGAGCTCTAATTTCAGGGCCTCCAGCTTTTGCTCTTGCTTGGGAAGCACCACGGCTCTCTGGAAGTGATTCACCGCAATAAGTGCCAGGATAATGACGGAAAACGCCCCGCCGACCATCGCCGTCGCTACCGCAACCTCGGACAGAACGGAGGAGTTTTTTCTCAGTTCACAATTCTCAATTCTCAATTCTCAATTCCCCTTGCGCCTGGCGTGTTCTTTGGGGCAATATTCAAAACATCGGCCGCAGGCCAGGCAGCTTGCTCTGTCAGCCTGGTAATCGGTTCTCCCGACACGCCGGGATAGTCCGATGAGCTTCAGCCCAACTATCAGCCCGACAAAGCCTCCGAAGAACCAGCCCCCAAGCGTAAATTTCGCCCGAATGGCCGAAGCCTCAGCGTAAAGCTGCTCAGGATATCTACCCGTGGCTCTGAAGGCTAAACTGGCGTTGGTGGTTCCTTCGGCCTTGCCAGCGTCTTCCAAATATACGCGCTCAGCCAGCCTGACTGTAGCATGCATCCGGGCCGTGACATTCTTTAGCTTAGACCCTGCCCAGCCGACCGAAAGTGCCAGCACTGGCAGAAGAACCATCAGAAGCGCCAGCCTCTTTTTGCCTGTAACATAATCCCGCGCCATCCAGTCGGCTGTCGGCTCTCTGATAGCGCCAAAGGGGCAGGAATCTTCACACAGCCGGCACCGAACACACTCATCAGGGACCCCGCTTCGCGGGACCCGAGGCGTAATAGTCACGTTCCATCTCGAGATGCGCGAGAGCTGCCTCAGGATCACTCCGTATGGACACACAAAGCGGCAGTAAGGCCGACCCACAAAGATGCTCACCAGCAGCACACTGCCTCCAAGAGTCAAAATGTTCCAATTCCCGCTCAGGCGGAAGAACGAAACGAAGGGGTCGTATCGGCATATAATAAAAGCACTGCCGGTGGCGGCAAAAAGAATGGCAGCACCGAGGTAAACATAAGCAAACAGCCGCAGAGCGTTCTCCAGCCAGTTCGGCACCCGGACCGGCCGTACCAGCACCACGTCCTGAATCGCCCCCAGAGGACATACGCCGGCACAAAAAACCCGCCCGAAAAACAATGTAAATATGAGCGGCAGCAGGAAAAACGCCAGCACCACAATAGGTACGGCATAGCTGCGGTCAAAAATCGACAGAACAATGTTCTGGATCGCACCTACGGAACAGACGCAGCCGCGCCGCCAGAATCCGAAGTAAAGCAGTGAAAATATCGCAAGGGCGAATATCGCCGGCCGGCTGCGCTTTTTGAGAACCAAATATGCACCGACCCCAAGTGCTGCCAAGAGCACTAACACATCCATGTACTGGTAAATGTCCTGGGGCGGTGCTGGTGTGGTAGGGCTGGGCTGAACATAGCCAGTTTCGAATTCGGGCGGCGGAAAACGCTGGTCCTCCTTTTTTACCGCCGAGTGCGCAGAGGACGCTGAGATTTTTAATGTCGTTTTTTCCTCTGCGGTCTCAGCGTTCTCTGCGGCAAGTTCTGCCGCCAGCAGCAAGGTTACGCCCACAACGATGTAAGGGCAGCATCTCATCAGGCGTGGGCCCCCGCTTCGTGCTGCGTCTTAAGGAGGTACGGCTGTTCGGCAGGGATCCGCTTCCACGCACCGGAAGGACAAGCCGCGGCGATCGAGCATTCGTTGCAGTTCAGACACCGGTCGTGACGGACCTGGAGAAACAGCGACCCATTGCCAAAGGTGTTGCAGCCCTTGACGCATTTGCCACAGCCATTACACAGTGACTCATCAATGGTATATTCGTAGTATGGCTCTTCGACGAAGCGCCGTTTTATCGCCCCTGTCGGACAAACTTGATTTTCCGCCCCCTCGGTGATATCGAGCGGCTCCGGCCCGAAGAAGCCAAAGCAAATTCGGCAGTATCCACACAAGGAGAAGGCGTGCATACATTTGACCGCTGATTTGTCCAGGACGCAGTAAGTCGCGCAGTTGCCGCACGCGATGCACGTGTAAGGATCGATTTGCCAGAGCGTACCGGTCTTTCGGTGCTTGTGGATTATAAAGCCGGTAAGGCCACCAAGACCAGCCAAACACGTCCCCCAAAGAGTGTCTTTTAGGAAATGGCGTCTGGTAACTGGTTCTTTATTCTCGGTCATAATTACCTTCCGATAGCTTCAAGGTTACGTACCTTGTCGCCCTAAACCCTAAATCCTAAACTCGAAATCCTAAACAAATTCAAATGACAAGAATCCAAATCACTTAGAAGGTTTTGAACATTCGGATTTTGGATTTGTTTAGTATTTAGGATTTAGTACTTAGGATTTAGTAGTCATTGTCCAATTTGCTTCCTGTTGAATGTTCTTACTATGTTCTTAATCGTATCCAGCACAAGAATTCGCCCCTGGCTGTCAACTGCCACGTCGAATCCTCCTGCCTGGCACTGGCCGGGTAGCGTACAAATCTGCGAAGTGCCTCCTTCAACCAGTTGCTCCGGCCCGGCGACGACCCCGACAAAGATGCCTTTCGGGTCGTATATCTTGACCCGTACCAGCCCCTTCTCGCAAGTGACAAAGCTGCCATCATCAAGTATGGCGAAATTTACCGGATTGCAGCAGCCGCAGAATCCTTCCAAAGCCGAAGAAAACTTGCCCCACCAGAATTCAAGGTCGCCGTCAGCCGTATACGCTTCAATCCGATGAAGTCCTGGGTTCACTACCCGCACCAAGCCATCGCTCGCTACTGCCAGATCGAAATAAGGACTCGGTATTACAAAGCCGGGAATATCTCGCTGGGGGTCTTTCCGGCCGATACGATTGATCAATTTGCCGGTTGTGTCATAATGCAAGACAATCCGGTTGCCGGCATCCGCAACGAATACATCGTCTTTTGAAACAGCGATGCTCGTTAACACCGCATTATCGCCGAGGCTCTGCCAACTTGCCAGCCGCTTTCTCTGGCTGCCATAAACCTCCACGTGGTCTTTCATGCCGATATAAATCTTGCCATCAGTGGCTACGGTCAGACATCCTGGTACGTCGGAAAGCTCAATTTCAGCCAGCAATTGTCCATTTTCAGAGAACGTGCGGATGGCTTTATCGCCCGCTACATAGATAGACCCTTGCCGACCCACCGCCAGGCCGCGAGTGTGCGCAAAGCCGGTCCTGATGGGCGGCGCGTTTTCTTGGTAGAGAATCAGATTCGGATCAATCTTAGCCAGGTCTTTAACATCGTAGACAAACTGCTCGCCCAAGCCGCTGCCTTTCCTGCCGATTACATCAAGTCGTGCCAGAGCAAAGATTGCCGTGACAATAGCAAGTACAACGACTACGCCTATCAGCTTGCCAGCAGTTGTCGCTGCAAATCGCCCGCTCATATAACATCCTACTGCCCGGTAATGTCGAGGCATATCATCCGATTGAGGTCTCTGGCGATCAACCTTCCGGACGCCACCGCCATAGGTCCCCACGCCTCGGGCCCTTGGAGCACCTTCGCCTGGGCAAGCTGAACGTAACCCGAAGGCTTTGCTTCTGCCAGGGTCAGCACCCCTGAATCATCCATAATATATATTAGCCCGTCAGCGATGGTGTACGGACCAAGTCCGAGATTTCCGAAGCGATGGGCGCTCGTACTGGTCCACACGACCTGTCCGTTTAAGTCAAGACAGGCCAACTGCTTGTCAGGCCGAATCCCATAAATATAGCCGGCCCAAAAAATGGGCGTCTGCTGCCCAGAGCCAAAAATCTCCGGTTTTAGCCGAAAGACCTCACGTGGCACTATCTTATCCCCGTCCCCTCGGCCTGGCTCGGGGCGGGCCTGGGCTAAGCGCAACATCATACTTCCTGCATTGTATCCGCCGGAAAGGAATATAAGCCCTTGCCCGACAATTACCGGCGACGGCACATTTGCTGTACGAACCTGCCAGTCGGCGTGTTCCCATAAAATGCTGCCGTCTTTTGCCGAGACGCCCACCACGCCTCCGCTGGCACAGTAGACGTACATGCGGGCGCCCATAAACTCCGTAGGCATTATGGATGAATGAGTCATCAACCAGCCATTAGGGTTGGGCGTCTGCCACAGAATCTCGCCCGTCTGGCAATCGACCGCGATCATCAGCGCACTACCGCCCGGCGCAATAATCGCCTTGTTGTCGTCTATTAGTGGGCATTGTCCTGCGTACCAGTCCGGCACGGTGGCGTCAAACTCCTTCACCAGATTCAGCATCCAGCGGAACTCGCCCGTTACGGAATCCAAGCAGGTAACGTGACATTTCGGTCCAAGCGTCACGACATATTTATCCGTTACAGCCGGGGTAGTTCGACTCATTCCGTGCTGGCGTTTGATTTTGACAGGATAAGAGTATCGCCAAATGTCTTTGCCGTCGGCAAGTGACAAACATCGAACTACGTCAGCCTGGTTTTCTTGGTCGTAGTCCAGGATGTAGACTCGCCCGGCCAGGACCGCAGCACCGGCGTAGCCTTCGCCAAGTTCGATAGACCAGAGGACTTTTGACCCCTGCGCCGGCCACGTTCGGGCAAGGCGAACATCTTCACTGCTTATGGCGTCAAAATTTGCCCCTCGAAACCGTGGCCAGGCGCCGGGCAAATCCGCCGGCACACCATCAAGCTGAATTAGCTTCCCCTCGATTTTTACAGCGGCCTCGTCCTCAAATGCTATTTTGGGGGCGTTCTCTGGAATGGGCACACGTTCTTTAAGCCCGATGACTGTATCAGCAGTGAGCCATAGATATAGAAGCACCGTCCCGACCGCCACAAGGCTAATCGGTATGGCATTTATCCAGTTCATTGTTCCTCGTTTTTTGTTCATCGATGAACCACGAACCATGAACCCCTGACTAAATTACTCGTTCCTAAGGGCATCCAGCATCTTTCCACACAGCGCAAAGGCCGTTGCCAGGCGTATCCAGACCAGCGCACTAAGTGCTATTGCCGTCACTGTCACCGCAAGCGAGATGTATGGAATCCGCGCTCCTGGCGAACTTATAGCCGGCTTGACCGCCACTAAAGCGGCCGTCACACCGCATGTCAAGCCCCACAGGCAGAGCAGCCAGTGCTCGCAAAAGACCATCCGACCTACGGCAGCCTTACTAAATCCGACGGCTCGCAGCATCGCCAGCTCGCCGCGCCGGTCCAGCATATTGCGAACTACTACCAGCGCAAGACCCATCGTGCCCAGGATAAGCCCTAATCCTCCGAGGAGCTGGAATATTGATAAGTAGGTATTCTCGACGGAGCTAAATTCTGTTAGACGGTCTCTCGTTGGCGTAAGTGCCAGGCCAAAGTCTTTCAGCCTGGCAGAGAGTGTTTCGCCGGCCGCTCGGTAACCCTCGCGGCTCTGGGCCGGCACATCAATAAGAAAGACCCTGTATCCCTCCTCGGAGGGGAAACGCCGCGTAAAGTTGCCCTCTGAAATGAGCAGGCTGCCCTGCAAAATTGAGTTCTTCATCATTCCCACCAGCCGCAGCCTAAATTTGCGCCCCATTTCGTCAACGTACTCCAGCTCATCTCCAACGGATTTGCCGAGCGACCACACAATAGTCGGATAATCGCCGATAGCCGGCACAACGTTTTCATCCTCGTATTTAGAATTCAGAATTTCCCAGTGCCCGGCGTTACTATTGATAACCTCGCGGAACGCAAAAGCCCCGCGTTTTTGTAGTTCTTCCGGCTGCACAGCGAGCAAGCGTGGCTTTTGTGCCCTATTTAGATTCAGACAACTGGCATCATCACCTTCGTGAACCCGCATCGGGACTATGCTGACGCCTTCCAGCCCGCTCGGTCCTGGACTTGGGAAATCGACAATTGAAAGGACTGGCACGGCCGATTCACCGTACAGTGCAAATCCGCCCGTACCTGAGTCACGCTTGTCGGCCCGGGCCAATGGGTTTTGTCTATTTGCGCCGACCGCGATGACCAAAAAAGTGCCCGATGCAAGCAGTCCCACGACGGCTAAACTTCGGCCGCTTCGTCTGGTAGAATTCCGCAGTCCTAAGCCCGACAGAGACGCAATCGGCTTCTTCCAACTGCCCGCCATCATCTTCAGTAAGGCCTGTGTCAGACTTAGGCCGGCTACCAACAGCAGCACGCCAGCGCCGAAGAATGCCGCCGAAACGGCTGTACTGTCACCACTGCCTACCGAGGCCACAATCACCACCGCTGCGACACTGCAAAGTGCGATTACCCAGACTTGCCATGAGCTCAAGATGTAAACCTTAAAGCTTAAAGCTGTGGAAGTCCGCAGTTTTACGTTTTTAGCTTTGCGTTTTACGCTGCTGAAGAATTGCCATCGCAGATTTCCGGCAAGAAGTTCACGGGCTTGCAGAGACGTCTGGTTGCGCACCGTCAACCATATCGCGATCATGGAAACAGCTATGCCGACCGCCGCCCCCTCGAACAAGGTAAGAGGTCTGGCATAGAACTCAATCGCTGAATGCCCTACCGCCTGTTGCCAGCCGGTTGCCAGTCCGTAAATCATTGCCCTGGTATAAAGCAGTCCCGCCGCACTTCCTGCAATCGCCCCCAGGACTGCCAAAGTCCCACCTTCCAGCAGCAACAACCGCCGTACAAGTCTGGGCGAAAAGCCCACCGCGAGTAGCATTCCGATCTGTTCGCTGCGACTCTCCACGCCGAAGACGAAAATAAGGCCCATCAGAATTAGAGCCGCTGCGATCAGAAATATGCTCAGACCAAGAAAAAGCTGGCTGAAATCTGTCGCCTTGTTTGCCGCCTCCAAGCCGCGCTGGCGGACCGGCTGAAAGAAAAGTCCCGCCGAAGCAGGATCAATGCTGCCGGTCAGCTTTCCTGCGATTGCCTGCGCAGAATTATCCACCAGCGGGTAGCGGACCGCTGTCAGGCTGCCGAATCTATTTGCCCAGAGTTTCTGCCCAGCGGCAAGGGTAATAAATGCCTTGGGCGTACCACGATAACGCTCCCAGTAGTCTTCGTCGCGCTTACGTATCTTACTAAGGTCGATGGGAATGCCGCGATCCCAATCTCTGCAATTATCGACTTTAGATAAGCCCGGGAATTCCGGCATCAGCTCCGGATCAAGTTGCATCGGCAGAACGCCTCGCACACGGAAAGTAAATTTCTGCTCTTGAAGGTTCCTCGTAGACCCCGTGACGAAGTACGAAAGCTCGATTGAGTCCCCGACCTTGGCCTCAAGGTCGTCAGCCAGCCACTGATTGATGAGTATTTCGTCATCCGACATATCCGCCGGCACGGCGCTACCCGGCCCCGGACTTATAGCCGTAACCATCGAGTACGGCGTACAACGATTAGCCCCCGGACCCGTGCCGGGGGCCAGGCCCTGCCCACTGGTGGCAGGGCTAACCCAACGCAACTGGTTCACGAAGTACGTCAGTACCCCTACCGCGCCGTCGGCAGCTTTCATTGCCGCATCAGTCACCGGTTCATCGATAAATATCCGCCTGCTGCGTAACTCAAGACACTGCTGTACATCGAGCCGGCGAAGTTCAAGACCAGTATCGACAAGTTTCCAGCATTCTTTGACGGCAATGTTGGCTTTTTCAAGCGTCACGCTGTCTTCGGGATTTGCTGCGACCAAAAGCATATTGGCCTGGGCAGGGCGGTCGAGCTTATCCTGGAGCCATTGAATCGGGACAAACGCATTCAGGGGAGCGATCTGATTTGCCTGCAAACTGAAATTGCCGAATTCCGATCTGCCGGCGACTGCCTTTATCACCAGACGAGAAGCGACCGTCAAGTCCGAATCGGGTGCGATTGGCACATCGCGTGACATTGTGCCGGGCTTTTCGATCCGCAGCAGTACTTCGTCGCCGGGGCGAACACCAAGTCTTACTGCCAACGATTCATTTACGATCACGCCGTCATTCCAATCCGCCGGGGAAATTGAAAATTGACAATTGAAAATTGACAATTGAAAGGCCTGGTCGACGCCGAGCACTTGTACGATATTTACTCTTTTGGCGTCGTTGCTATCGGCCATTAGGCCCCGCACCTGTAAAGCCGGTGTGACTTCGGTTCTTAGCTGCGTTGATAGTTCGTCAGCTAATTCCTCTCTGAAGAACCTGTTCCCTGTGGTCAGAGCTAATTCGGTTGTCCCTAATCGCTCCTGTGCCCGTGTCGCAAGGCTGTGCCGGACGGAGTCGCCGACGGCAAGAGCACCCGTCAGAATGCCGGTGCATACCATCGCCGCCAGCAGGACTCCCAGGTTTGTCCTCCAATAAAAGCTGAGGCTTCTTAAAATAATTCTGTGCAAACTCACGCCCGGCCCCTTTCTTTATACGGCAACCACGGATTACACGGATTTCACTGATTTGTTTTTCACTTTTGAATCTGTGGTAATCTGCGAAATCTGTGGTTTCATTTCTGTTTCAGCACCCCGCCAGTCAATTCCATCACCGGTCCTATACGTTCAGCCAGTCGGATCGAATGTGTCACGACAATCAAGGCAACTTTTTCGGTGCGGTTCAATTCGACCAGCAAATCCGCTATGCTTTCAGCGGTAGTTTCGTCCAGCGATCCTGTCGGCTCATCCGCAAGCAGCAGCCTGGGCTTATTTATCAGCGCTCTGACAACTGCCACCCGCTGCCGCTGTCCCACTGAAAGCTCGCCAGGCCGGTGGAACAGGTAATCCTTTAGACCAACACGCTCAAGGAGTTCGACTGCTCGCCTCTGGTCCGTCATCCCATGCCGTTCATCGCCCCGTTCGGCGGGCTCAGGGCAGGCGTGCCGGCGACGGCTAAACTTATCCACCAGAGTAGGGACCAGGACATTTTCCAGCACCGTACACTGGGGCAGAAGATGATGCAGTTGAAAGATAAAGCCGATGTGCTGGTTGCGGATGCGGGCGAGCTGCTGCTCGGAAAGCTCTGCCAGGTCACTGCCATCGAACAGGACCCTGCCCGATGTTGGCTTATCCAGAGCGCCGATGATATTCAACAACGTACTTTTGCCGCTGCCCGAAGGACCAACTATAACTAGAGATTGAGCCTGCGCTATCTGTAATGTTATATCCTTCAGCACGCAAGCACCGTCGCCCGCGGGGGACTGGTAGGTTTTTGTCACATTACTAAGCTGGACCAAAGACATACAGAAATCCATCGTCACTGCCAACGATAATCATTCCGCCGACCACAGCCGGCGACGAAGTGACAGCCTGACCTATTTCATACGACCACACTTTGCTGCCATCGGACAATTTTAGCATATAGAGACGTCCGTCTTCGCAGCCGACGACCACTTTATCGCCACAGATAACGGGCGAACTATCGACCGCTCCGAGTGTCGCAAATGTCCAGACCTGTTTGCCGTCGCTGCGCCGAATGCAATGGACGCGGTTGTCCCTTCCGCCGACCACCACCACATCTTCACCGACCGCAGGCGAAGAAAAAAAAGACGCCTCAGCGCCGCTATATTTCCACAGGATTGCCCCGGCAGCAATATCGGCTTTCATAAATACGTTATCGTAATTGCCGACATACGCGCAGCCGTCAACAAACGCGGCGGAACCCGCAATGTATGCCCCTGCGTCAATTTGCGCAACCGCATTTCCGTCCGCCAGCGATACAACGTGAATCCTCGCGTCGCAGCCGCCGAAGACGGCTACGCCTTGACCAACCGCCGGTGCGCCATTTACGAAACTCTCCGTTTCATACGTCCAGACCACCTTGCCGGTTCCGGAATCTACGCAATGCAATTTGTTGTCGTAGCTGCCTACGAGTATCCAGATGCCCTGGCCATCCGGTGAGCGTGTCCAGTTGGCGGCTCCAAGAATCTGCCCGCCTGTCTGATATTTCCATTTAAGTGAGTTGGTCCTGGCGTCAAGGGCGTACAAGAAACCATCTGCCGAGCCTACGAAAACTGAGCCGGCAACTACGCAAGACGTGGCCTCGATGGAGTCTGTTGTTTTGTAAGCCCAGACTCGCCTGCCCTTCTCCAGGTCAATCGCGTAGATATTTGTATCGGCTGAACCAACAAAAACCAGGCCGCCATCAATTACCGGCGATGACTTGATTGGCCCGCCGGTCTTGAATTTCCACACAAGCGTCATCGAATCCGCCAAAGTCCCTGATGCTTTGCCAGAAAGTTCTTGGCCCCCTCTGAACATAGGCCACGAGGAATTTAGAATTTTGAATTTAGAATTTAGAATTTTTTGCGGGCCGGCGGGGACTTGCTCGTGGGTAGTTGGTTTAGTTCGGCTGGTGATAATCAAAGCCAGAGTCAGGCACACTGCCGCGATGACCCCTGCCAAGATAGTATTTGTCACAACTCTCATGCTCATTAGCCCTGCCACCCGTGGGCAGGGCTTGCCCCCGGCACAGAGCCTGCCCTGAGCTTGTCGAAGGGTCCGAGGGCTAAACGCTGCCGCTTGGCGTAGGCGCCTTGTCTGCCGCTTAATCTGCCATACTCATTTCTCAGCGGCCAGGTTCGCGCAGAGCAGTTCTTGGTCGTTTCTGATGTACACGTGCTCATAAGCAAAGGCAGGATGCGCCCAGCAGACGCCGCCTCTCTGGTCAAGTTGTCCGGCAGTTGGGTTAATAAGTTTGGCCCGGCTGATTTCGTGAAATCCTTGCGGAGAAAGTCTGCCGATAATGAGTTCACCTCGCTCATTAAACATCCATACTTTATCTGCATTTTGGACTATGTGGATGTTTGCCCAGCGAGCTTTCGGCACGGCGTTGAGATTTTCCCAAATCCGGTCGCCGGTATGCAGGTCCAGACATCGAAGTTCGCCGTAACTATCAACGCCGTAAATGAAATCTGCCTGAATAATCGCCGTGGATATGCAGCAATGCAGACTGTCGGTGTCCCTTTCGCTGGGGCCCTTACGCTGCCAGAGTCTTTCAACACTGAGACGGTCGGGGCTTACTTTCAGCACGAGCGAGCCATCAAAAAAGCTGCTGACGAAAAGGTGGCCATTCCCAAAAACGGGCGTCGCGATATTCTGGCTGATCCGGCCAGGAATAAATGCCTGCTCCCAGTAGAGCTTTCCCGTTGACGGGTCAAGCCCGACTATTCTCTGGGCGGTCCAGCAGACCAGCACACGTTTACCCGCCTGCTCGATGACGATAGGCGCCGAGTACGAAGCCTGGTCGTTCAACGCTCGCCATTTTTCTTGGCCATTTGTCTTATTAAACGCCACCAGACAGGCGTTATCTTTGCCGCCGATCTGGACTATGATCAGGTCCATCTCAACCAGCGGTGCAGCAGCGATACCCCATAAAGGCATCCGAATCTGATACTCGGCGTCTATGTCCTTGCTCCAGAGGACGTTACCTTTTGCGGCATCGAAGCAGAATAGATGCCCCATAGTGCCCAGAGAATAAGCCCGCTCTTGGTCGACGGTTACCGATGCGCGCGGGCCGTCACGCTGTTCCACCCTCTCATACTTGCAGTCGTATGTGTGCGACCAGATCGGCTCGCCGCTCATCGCGTCAAAGCAATGGACGCGTTCGAGCTGATTCGGCGTTGTCAGCCGGTCAGTGACATAAACCCGGCGGTTAGCCACGGTCGGCCCGCTGTAGCCGGTCCCAATTTTAGCACGCCAGCGGGCTGGAATTTCCGGCGCGCCGAATTTTTGCAGAACGCCTGTTTCTCGCCAGACGCCATCGCGATTTGGGCCTCGCCATTGAGGCCAGTCATCGCCGACAAGTGGGGGAACTGTCGGCAATAGTCCCATCAGTACCGCTAATATTATTGCTCTTGTGCTCATTGCCTTATCATCTGAACTTTTGCAAAACTCTTGTTATCATAACAGACGATGACGAAAAGCACAATGTTCTTGCACGCTGGGCGGACCAAGGGATGAGCAGGCCGGCGGCAAGTGGCTCCTGCCAACTCTGGATGCCCACATCACCTGTCTATGCCTGTCTGTAGGCTGGCAGGGTCTTGCTGGTAGAAGTGCCTCAATTCCTCATACAGGTCGGAGTGGAACCTCCGCAATTCCTTCGGCCTCTCGAAAAAAAACTCAGTGGTAACGGCAAAGAACTCGGCGGGATTTGTGGCGCCATACTCGTCTAAGAGGGTGTCACAGTTCCCGCTAACCTCACGCCGAAGCCTGTCATAGTCTTTCTGCAGGATGCGTGCCCAGGCGATATAGGTCGAGCGCCGCTGAATAACCGGCGTGCTGTCGCCTTTGCCGCCCGAACTATCCAGTTGGTGGGCGAATTCATGCAAGACAATATTGTGCCCATCATGAATATCAGAGGTAGTGCGCTGAACATCGTCCCACGACAGCACTACTGCGCCGCGATGCCAGGACTCACCCAAGCGGATGTCCGGCCCTTCCACCAGAAGGTTGCCCACGAGGTGTTGAGTTTTCTGGACCAGGTACGATTGAGGATAAACGAGTATCGAATGCAGGCCCGGATAATAATCGGTTTTGCGGTGGAGCAGCAGGATGCAGGCCTGGGCTGCGATGGTGACTTTAATCTCGTCGGTAATCTCGAGGCCGGCACAGCCTTCAAACTTTTTCTCTGCCGTAAAGATCAGAATATGCCGCTGCAGCTCCTTTTTGTCCTCCGCCGGCAGTCGCCTGTACAACGGCACATTCCTTTGGACAATTGCCAGCCACTGGTCGGGAAACTGCCGGTTGGCAAGCCGATTTCGTCGCCATTTTTTCAGTCCGAACATCTGTTTCTGCCTTAGATAAACAGGCGAGGCCTATGCCGGATCAACCAGCATAGGCCCCTAAGTTCATAGTTGATTGTTCGTTGTTCATCGATGAACTGTGAACGGTGAACAATGAACGATCTGATTACGGCCACAAAAGCTCTTCGAGCCACGAATCCGCCAGAACCGCAAAATCCTTGAAGTTAATCACGTTGTCCTGACGCAAATCAGCCGGTATGGAGAACGTCGATGTATAGCCGGCCAGCCATCCAATCTGAGCATCAGACAACGCCCGATTGTAGATGTAGACCTCATCAACACGACCGGGGAAGTAATTCTCATTGTCGTCACGCTTGCCCATGTGGATATTGTCAGGCGTGGCCAGAACCAGGGTACTGTCGCTATTGATGAGTCGCCCGTCTGCGTACCACTTTATCGTGGTGCCATCATAAGAGGCAGCCAGGTGGTGCCAATCCAAATCCATCGGCATTATGAGTTGCTGCCAACCGTAGACGTGAATACCATAGCCGCGATTGCCGCCCGCATTGACAAGCTCGATGTCGAAGTGGCCGTAGTTGCCGGCTGGACCGGTAAAGCCAAAGACGTTGATCCAGTCGGGCAAAGTATCGACCAAGGCATTGGACCTGGCCCAGCCGGCTATCGTCCGCGAAGCAGCGCCGCTGACGCCAACAGCACCAACATCGACCATATCATCGACGCCGTCCAGCAGAATTGCCTGGCCTATCTTACCTGTCGTATAGGTCGGCAGGCTAATAGTGGTGCCGTTGTGGCCGCCAACAGCATCGTTGGCGTTGCCCTCGAACGGATACTGTGCTATCAAACCGGTAGTGCCAGGATTGACCGGCGTAACCTGGAAGCCGGTATCCAGCCAGAGATTAGCCAGAATATCCACATCAGCCGCGTCGACAACACAGTCGCCGCTCAAGTCAGCAGTGGGCTTACCCATCGAAGGAACGCATCTGCTGAGATACACCCGGATATCGTCGATGTATATTGTGCCCGTGCCGCCAGCCTTGGGGCTGACACGGTTGCCCAGGCCAATATACATCTTTTTGATTGCAGCCAGATTGACGCCGGCAGCGCTGAATTGCGACAGCTCGATATTCCATTCCTGCCAGCCGGCTTTCTGAACCGCCTCCGGATCAGGATGGTTCATGACCTTTATGTGGCCGGCATTATCTTCCAGCGCCACGTAGAGTTGCTCAGCGGCGTTGTCAAGAGCACCATAGAAATACAGCGTCAATGCCTTGACGTTGTTTCTGGTCCAATTCTGCGATGAGGACCACTCTCGGAAGGTCTCTGAGTATCGGGCTTTGCCGGTTGCGCCGCTGTTGTCGTAACCTAACGGCATCGATTGGCTGCCGCTGTGAACGGTAGCTTGCTCGGCAAACGGGGCCTGAGCGTAACCCACGGTTGAGCCTGTGCCGTTACCTGGATAGCCAGGCGCCGGCTCGGAGAATCCCCATCCGTCCCGCCAGGTCTGGAAAATTCTGCTGCCGACATCGTCGGTGTATCGCTCAAAATCATCCGGAATAAGATAGTTGGCTATTGTGAAGGTCCACACTCTGCCCGTGCTGAGCGTCGCATCGGTGTTGTACTCATCGATACGCCAGTAGTAAGTCCGGCCCCACTGAAGGGCTTCGGGCGGAGTATAACTGGCAGCAGCCTGTCGAATCCGGTATATGCCCGTCGTATCGGATTTATCAGCATTTCTGACAGCGATTTTATCGGTCCCTAAGTACACATCGTGCTGGGCAGCCTTATCTCCGGGCTTCCAGGTCAGGGGCACCGCTGTGTCGATGTCGGGCATATATCCGTCAGCCGGACTTGGGTTCCACGCAAGTGTCGGGTCGCCCCTCATCGTTTTGGGAAGGTCAGCCTGCGACATAGCATAATTGTAGATTCGGAAATCATCAAGAATCCCATTGAAGTATGCGTCGGCGACAAACTGTGACCTGCCGAGCCAGTTGCTGCTGGTCTGTCCGAGATCGCTTGGAATAACCGCCGTAGAACCGCTGGCCACAAGGGCACCATCGAGGTATATCTGCATATTTCCAGGTCTTATTACGACGGCCACGTGGTGCCAGCCGGTCGCAAGTGTGTCGGGCGAATCTATCAGAGACTCGCCTCCTCCGCCGGTCTGAATTGCCACTCGCATTGGTCCATCCGTATCAGTGCGGGGACAAAGGAATATGTACGTACCTTGCCCGCTGCCGAAATCGAAGATGCGCTGCCAGGCTCCACCAAGATCGGAGAAATTGACCCAGGTCGTAAAGGTTGCGCTTTGCAGCGAGCTGATAACTAGACCTATGGGTAAAGTCACATAACCATCGACGCCCTTGAGCCTCAGCGCGCCGCCATCGTAGCCCTCTACCCACGCTGTTCCGCCGCGGATGGTGCCGTGGTTGTTGTTGCCCGACCAATCAATAGCGGTTGCACCTTCGCCCTCGTCAAACTTCCACCAGCCGGCAAGATTGGGGTCGGTAACGGTTATTACGGGCATAGTGCTGAATCGCCACACATTGCCTGGGTACTTCTTGCCGCCTTGCTCGACCTCATCGACCCGCCAATAATAGGTTGTTCCCAACTGTAAGGGTCCAGGGTCGAAGGGTGTGGTTTTCTGATTAATTTTGAGTGTGCCGCCAGTGCCGTTAGCCACGTCCGCTTCAACGGTGCCGAAATAAACATCGTGTGACGCTGCCGTTGAACCTGCTGTCCAGTTGAGGTCGGCATCGGTGGCTATGTACCTGGCTCCGTCGGCTGGGTCGGGCTTATAGGCAGCCAAAGGCGCAGCCGTAAAGCTCCAGACATCGCCGGTGTATATGGTTACGCCGTCGGCTTCCACCTCATCCACTCGCCAGTAGTAAGTGACCCCCGGCGTAATAACGCCAGCCCAATAGACGGCATACCCCTGCCGGAGTTTGAACTCAGCCGGGCCCGGCGTCGGATTAGTGCCAAAGTACACATCGTGATATTGGGCGGTAGTCCCGACTCCCCAGGTAAGTAAAGGCGCGGTTACCGCTGGGGCACCGTTAAGCGGGCTGGGGGTATGAGCCTTTCTTGGGCCTCCCAACTTGAAGTTGTTCATGATGTCCGCCGGTTTGAGCACCCCATCGTGAATGCGGACTTCTGCAATAGAGCCGGTGAAATTGAGCCCGCCCTCCACACCTGCACCGGTACCATCCGCCTGGGCGGCGACCCTGATAGGCGTGCCGCCGTATGTGTTCAGCGCAATCGGATTCCTGACGCTCTCTTCTACGCCGTTGACGTAGACGCGGGCAGCGGTGCCGTCATACGTGTAGGCCAGGTGCCACCACGTGTTGGCAGTAGGGGCGGGCGAATGGCTGCCCCACCAGCCCATGTCGTGAGTGTCGCCGCCCCAGTGTCCTACCGCGCCCCATCTGGAGTCGTTACCATAGTTGAAGGACATATTGGTGCCTTCCGGACCGCCGCGATGTGCCCAGGAGAGCAGCGTTTCTTCGCCAGGCATTGCCGGGTTGTACGCCCAGACCTCGATGGAGCGGGTGCCCGCGCCTTCGATGCCGGGTATGGATGCGGGTCCTGTGAACCAGCTACTGCCGTCGAATGTCACGCATTTCATGCCGCCCACGGTCTCGACGACGGGCGTGCCCGAAGCGGTAAAGGCCCCCAGGGTTCCGCGGTTAGGCCAGGTTGTTACTGCGGACCCAAACGACAGGTCCTCGGCCCTTAGGTCAACCAGCAATTTCTCAGCGACAATAAGGTCGGCCTGGGCGAGCGGGCCCCACAGACCCAACAGCAGAATAATAGGAATTGGATAAGTTAGTCTTTTACACATAGCCGTCCTCCCGACAAAAGTAAATTGAAAATTGTAAATTGACAATTGTCAATTGAAACACGCACAACCAAATCGCCTGCTTATATTCTGCCACATTCTGCCGGGCCAGTTCAAGCTTTTTTTGTGTTTTTTAGCCATTTTATACAGTTCTGAGACCTCGAAAAACTCAAAATTGCCAATTGAAAATTCTTAGTTGCCCGTTGCCTTCTCATTCGAAATGCAGATAATTGACCGGTAAGCCCCTGCCACAAGTGGCAGGGCTAATTAGCCCCCGACCTTGGTGGCGGGCTGTGTATGATTTGGAAGGAAGGCGAGCCATGTCCAGAGGAAAACTGAGGTTGTCCCCCGATTTGATCAGGGGTGTGACGGTCTGCATGCTGACTTTTTTTGCCCCAATGAGCGCACCGTCCAGGGCGGCGGCCTCTGCGGTGAAAAAAAAGGAGGTTAAACCAGAAATGAACGTTGAGGTCAAACCGTTCGGCGAGATACCGGGCGGCCAAAAAGTGGACCTTTACACGCTGACCAATTCCAGCGGACTAAAGGCGGAAATAATGACCTATGGTGCGATTGTCGTATCCCTGCAAGTGCCGGACCGTGCAGGCAGAATGGACGACATTGTGCTCGGATGTAACAACCTCGATGACTACATAAAGAACAATCCATATTTCGGAGCGATTGTCGGCAGATACGGAAACAGAATCGGCAAGGGCAAATTTACGCTCGACGGGGTGCAATATACTCTGGCCACCAACAACGGCGAAAACCACCTCCACGGGGGCATCAAAGGATTCGATAAGGTTGTCTGGCAAGCTGAGCCTATCAAGCACAGAGACTGGGTGGGCGTAAAACTGATGTACCTGAGCAAAGATGGAGAAGAAGGCTACCCAGGTAATCTTAACTGCACCGTCACCTACACTTTAAGTGAGCGAAATGAGCTTAAGATCGAGTATTTGGCCACGACGGATAAACCTACTGTTGTGAACCTCACGCACCACGGCTATTTCAACCTGACCGGATGCCAGCGCGACATACTGGGACACGAGTTAATGCTCAACGCCGACCAGTTTACGCCTGTAGATGCGGGATTGATTCCAACCGGCGAGCTACGCCCGGTCAGGGGCACGGTAATGGACTTTGCCAGGCCCACGCCCATCGGCGCTAGAATCGCAAGTGACTATGAGCAACTTAAGTTCGGCGGCGGTTACGATCACAACTGGGTAGTGAACTGGGGTGGCCGATCTCTGGCGCTGGCGGCCAGAGTGCACGAGCCGACCACAGGCCGCGTGATGGAAGTCCTGACCACTGAGCCCGGAATTCAATTTTATTCGGGCAACTTCCTGGATGGGACAATTAAGGGTAAGAACGCTATCGTATATAAGCAGCGTTACGGATTCTGCCTTGAGACGCAACATTATCCGGATTCGCCCAATAAGCCGAACTTCCCCTCGACCGCGCTGCGGCCGGGCGAAAAATACCAGACGACAACGATATACCGGTTTTCAACAAGAAAGGCGGCACGCACGTAAATGTAAAAGTCTTTGTGATTTTCGACTTTCGATTTGTGGGCTAAAATCGGCAATCGGCAATTGGCAATCGGAAATAAGGAACGGATTCATGCAAATGTCACAAATACTGATAGGACAATCGGCACTCGGAGCACTGGATTGGATTGCAGTAGCCGCATACTTTGGCGTCCTTGCGGGCATTGCCTGGTGGGTGATCCTCAAGGGTAAAGATACCGCCGATGACTATTTCCTGGCTGGACGGAACCTGGGCTGGTTTGTCGTGGGGGCATCTATCTTCGCCTCAAACATCGGCTCGGAGCACCTGGTTGGCCTGGCTGGGTCGGGCTGCACCGATGGAGTAGCCATGGCCCACTACGAGCTGCACGCCTGGTGCCTATTGGTGCTGGCATGGGTGATGGTTCCATTCTATATGCGCTCCAGGGTCTTCACGATGCCTGAGTTCTTAGAGAGGCGTTTTTCGCCCACCGCACGCTGGGTTCTGTCGCTTATATCGCTGGTAGCATATGTCTTGACCAAGATTGCCGTTGGGATATTTGCCGGCGGAATAGTCTTCAGCGTCCTGCTGCCGGACGTTAGCTTTCTCGGACTGGATAGCTTCTGGATAGGCTCGGTTCTGGTGGTAGTTCTGACAGGAATCTACACGATTTTGGGCGGCCTTCGCACGGTGGCGTACGCCGATGCCCTGCAGACGGTCGTTCTTGTATTCGGCTCGGCCTTACTGACTTTCTTTGGCCTGCGTGCTTTAGGAGGCTGGGACCAGTTGCGGGCCTTTTGTGGCGGCGAGATGTTCAATCTCTGGAAACCGTTGGTGCCTGCGAACACAGTCGGTACGTGGGCGCCTGTACGTGAGACAGGTCGCATGGCCTGGTATTTCAATGATAATTATCCCTGGCTGGGAATGTTGTTCTGTGCGCCGATCATCGGCCTGTGGTACTGGTGCACCGACCAGTACATCGTCCAGAGGGCTTTGGGTGCACCGGATGAACGCCAGGCGCGACGCGGCTCTATATGTGCAGGCTTTCTTAAATTGCTGCCTGTGTTCATATTCATTATTCCGGGCATGATAACCTTCGCCTTAGCTAAGAGCGGCCAAATCCAAACGATTCAGCAGACACTATTAGACCAAAATGGACAGCCTATCCGCGATGAATGTCAGAAGGCCTTCCCGTTGCTTGTGGCGACGGTCTTGCCGGCCGGCATCCGTGGGATAGTGGTGGCGGGGTTGCTGGCGGCGCTAATGAGCTCTTTGGCCGGCTGTTTTAACGCCTCTTCCACCCTATTTACTATGGACTTCTACAACAAGCTGCGGCCCGGGGCATCTCAGCACCAGTTGGTCTGGATGGGGCGAATCGCAACAACCGTGATGGTGGTAATCGGCCTGCTGTGGATACCGGTGATTCGGGGCGGCAAAGGACTATATGACTACCTTCAAACTATCCAGGGCTACCTGGCGCCGCCGATTTTCGTTGTATTTTTCTTAGGCGTATTTATGAAACGTCTCAACAGCAAAGGATGCCTGGCGGCGCTGATTGTCGGCTTTGCGATGGGCCTAGTGCGGCTGGCTATCGATACACCCGTCAAACTGAAGTACATCCCCGCCTACGCCGAAGGGTCATTCTTCTGGATTATGAATAACATATTCTTTCAGTACTACAGCTTGCTGATCTTTTTGGTGTGCGTGGTGGTAATGATCGTGGTCAGTTACGCAACCGCTGCGCCATCGTACCAGAAAATCCAGGGGCTGACTTATGGAACGCGCACCGCCGAAGACCGGGCAAAATCGCGGGCGAGCTGGACATACGCAGATCTGATTGCATCAGTGGCCGTCCTGGCAATTATCGCAGCGGCGTACCTGTACTTTACAGGGTAGTTTAGCCGTCGCCGGCACGGCGACGGGGCCCCCTAATTTAACCGATTGGTGGGGGATATTACGGTATGAAATGCACGATAGGTCTGGATTACGGGACTAACTCCGTACGGTGCGTCATCGTTGACACCGCCACCGGCCAGGAGGTGGCAACCTCCGTGTATGAATACAAAAGCGGCGAGGCAGGAATCGTTCTGGATCCAGCCGACCACAACCTGGCACGGCAAGACCCGGCTGAATATATCAAGGGCCTGGAAGTAACTGTGACAGAGGCGCTGGCCAGCGCCCGAGTTGTTCGGGGGCAAATTGTGGGTATCGGCGTCGATACGACCGGCTCAACGCCGCTTCCGGTGGATAAGAACGGTACGCCACTGGCGATGCTCAAGCAGTTCAAGGATAATCCCAACGCAATGGCCTGGCTGTGGAAAGACCATACCGGGTACGCTGAGGCAGCCGAGATCACCGAACTGGCTAAAAAAGAGCATCCGCAATACCTGACTAAATGCGGCGGCACATACTCCTCGGAGTGGTTCTTCAGCAAGATTCTGCACTGTTTGCGGGTCGATCCTAAAGTTTTTGATGCGGCTTATACCTGGGTAGAGCACGCCGACTGGCTGCCTGCTATCCTGACCGCCACAGGGGCGCCGCAGAATTTATTGCGATGCCGGTGTGCCGCCGGCCATAAAGCGATGTTCAACGATGACTGGGGCGGCTACCCGGATGCCCAGTTCCTGGGCAAGCTCCACCCCAAACTCGGCAAGCTCCGCCAGACACTCAGCGAAAAAACTTATGCGGTAGATAAGGCCGCCGGACAGCTCACGCAGCAGTGGGCAAAGAAACTCGGTCTTCCCGCAGGCATACCCGTGGCGATGGGCGCATTTGACGCCCACCTGGGCGCCGTCGGGGCGGGCATTAAACAAGGCGTGCTGGTCAAAATAATCGGCACCAGCACTTGTGACATGGTCGTGACTGCCACGAGCAAAAAGCTGCCTGATGTCCCCGGAATTTGTGGCATCGTCGATAGCTCAATCCTGCCGGGCTATTACGGTCTGGAGGCAGGCCAATCTGCGGTAGGCGACATATTCAATTGGTTTGTGAACTACATCCAGCCCGGCGGTAAACAAGCAGGCTCGCACGAGGCTCTGACCGAAAGGGCAGCCAAGCTAGCGCCCGGCCAATCGGGACTACTCGCGCTGGACTGGAATAACGGCAATCGCACCATTTTAGTTGACCAGAGGCTGACGGGGCTACTTCTCGGCCAGACCCTGCACACCAAGCCGGAAGAAATCTACCGTGCTCTTATCGAGGCGACAGCCTTCGGGGCACTGACGATTATCAACCGCTTCGAGGAGTACGGCGTGAAAATCAGCGAGATCGTCAACTGCGGAGGCATCGCCGAGAAGAACGCATTGCTGATGCAGATTTATGCTGATGTTACGGGGCGGCAAATGAAGCTCTCTCGCTCGGCGCAGACGTGCGCTCTGGGTTCGGCTATTGCCGCAGCGGTCGTCGGCGGAGCGCACAGTAACTTTGCCAAAGCCCAGGCAGCTATGTGCGGCGTCAAGGAGACTACGTTTAAGCCCATCGCCAAGAGCCACAAGGTCTATCAGCGTTTATACAAACTCTATAAGCAACTGCACGACGGCTTCGGATTGGCAGGGCACGTCGAGGCTATGGGCAACGTGATGAAAGAGCTGCTTGCGATTAAAGACGAAGTCGTAGGTCGTATGTCGTAGGTCGTATGTAGTATGTCGAACATCGACATACGATATACGATATACGAAGGACGATTGTGTACGAAGAACTGCGACAGAAGGTTTGCCAGGCCAATCTTGACCTGCAGCGCTTCGGCTTGGTCGTGTTCACCTGGGGCAATGTCAGCGGCATAGAGCGCTGCCCGCAAAAGCGGGAACCAGTGGTCGTGGCGATCAAGCCCAGCGGAGTAGCATACGGTGAACTTACGCCGGACAATATGGTTCTGCTCGATCTGGATGGCAATGTGCTCGAAGGGAAGTTACGTCCTTCTTCTGACGCTGCCACACATCTGGAGTTGTATCGAGGCTTTGAACAGATCAGCGGCATTTGCCATACGCACTCACTTTACGCGACCATGTGGGCACAGGCCGAGCGCGAGATTCCGTGCTTTGGAACCACCCACGCCGACCAATTCTACGGTCCAGTGCCGGTTACGGATGCGATGACGGCTGACGAAATCAAGCAGGACTACGAGCGCAATACGGGCAAAGTGATTATTCGACGATTTGAACAACTTGACCCGTTGCAGATGCCGGCGGTATTGGTGGCAAATCATGGACCGTTCACCTGGGGCATGAGCCCCGCCGAAGCGGTGGAGAATGCCGTTGCGCTGGAGCGAGTGGCGCAGATGGCCTTTGGCACTTTACTGCTCAACGCCAAGGAGGGTGCGATTTCACAGGCGCTATTGGATAAACATTATCTACGAAAACATGGAGAAGACGCCTATTATGGCCAAAGGGGCAACCATATTTAGCCCCCGCTGATTAGCCCCCGGACCTGTGCCGGGGGGAATCCCTGCCCACAGGTGGCAGGGCTAAACACGCGGGGAGCTAAACAATTTGGTATGAGACTTCCTTTGGCTAAGGAGAATTGCTATGGCGAAGATAACGTTCGGAATCATTGTCGGCAACCGCGCATTCTTCCCCGCTGTGCTGGCAAAAGAGGGGCGAAAGGACATTCTGGATGTGCTAAAGAAAAATGGTTACGTCGGCGTTTGTCTGCCGATGACCGAGACAAAGTACGGGGCGGTCGAGACATTCGAGGATGCCAAAAAGTGTGCAGCGCTGTTTGCCTCGAGGAGGGATAAGATTGACGGCATCATAGTCACTCTTCCCAACTTCGGGGATGAAAGGGCCGTAGCTGAGGCCGTCAAACGCAGCGGACTAAATGTGCCCATATTGGTTCAGGCCGAGCAGGATACGCCGGACAAAATGGCGATGGGCCAGCGACGTGATTCGTTCTGCGGTAAAATCAGCGTCTGCAACAATCTCAGGCAGGCAGGAATACCCTTTACATTGACCGCCTCGCACACGGTCAAAGTCGGCTCTGCCGAGTTTGACAATGAGCTCGACCAGTTTGCCGCCGTCTGCCGAGTCGTTAATGGGCTAAAGTCCGTTCGATTCGGAGCGATCGGTTCTCGGCCCGCAGCATTCAACACTGTTCGGTACAGCGAAAAGATGCTCGAATTTGCCGACATTGCCGTCGAGCCGATAGATTTGTACGAGATACTCGGCAGGGTCGAGCGAGTTGGCGATAACCATCCAGGCGTCAGAGCCAAGCTCAATGCCATCAAGAACTATACCGTTACGGAAGCTATCCCAGCCAAGAGTCTACGGAAAATGGCTAAATTCGGTTACGTCGTCGACAAATGGATCAGGCAGAACGAGCTGGCCGGCACCGCTATCCAGTGCTGGACGGCTCTGGAGGAATTCTTCGGCATTGTGCCCTGTACGCTTATGAGCATGATGAGCGAGTCGCTGCTGCCAAGTGCGTGCGAAGTAGACGTGACGGGCCTTTTGAGCATGTATGTTCTGCAACTAGCCAGCGGCACACCGAGCGCACTACTAGATTGGAACAACAACTTCGGCGACGACCCGGATAAGTGCGTGCTGTTCCACTGCAGTAATGTGCCCAGGTCGTTCTTTGAGAAAGAAAAGATGGACTTTCAGGAGATTATCGCCGGTGCCGTCGGCAAGGACAATACTTACGGGACAATTGTTGGTCGCATTAAGCCTGGGCCGGCTACGTTTTGCAGAGTAACCACTGACGACCTCGAGGGCGCACTGAGAGCATACGTTGGCCAGGGCAAGTTCACCAACGATAAGCTGGACACATTTGGCGGCTACGGCGTGATGAAGATAAACAACCTCCAGTCGCTAATGGCTTACGTGTGCAACATGGGCTTAGAGCACCACGTGGCGGTTAACATGTCCGGGACCGCCGATGCGGTTGCCGAGGCTCTGGGCAATTATATGGGCTGGGAACTGTACAGGCACATATAGGCTCGGTGCGTCTGGCAGTTGTTTTAGCCAGCGCGGCGACGCCGCAGAGCGAACAGCCCCAGGCCAAGCAGAATTATTGTTGCCGGCTCAGGAATGGCTGTTACGGTCGTTTTGCCGGGGTTGGACACATCGTAGTCGTATCGACACTCTGCGCCGCTGACGCCGCCATAGGCGGTGACTAGGCCGGCCTGGATAAGGCGGATGACATTTTCCCTTTTATCGCCGTTGAGTATGAGGGTGCCCTCACGAATATCCATGATGCCACCGCTGCCGGGCGCTCCTATCATTAAATCGCCAGCCATGATAGTACCGCCAAGCAAGTCGACCAAACCTGTGGAGCCATCCAGGCCGATCTCTAGCGTGTTCGCGTCGGCTACGGAAACCACGCCGCCGGTCATATTCAGACGACCTGTCCCGGGATGCGGAATTTCCTGAAATGGGTCAAGAATTGTTTCAATAAATGTGCCGCCGACGAGCAGGTTTCCTGAAACATTTATAGTGCCGTTCGAGATATTAACAGTACCGGTGGCGTCCCTGAAGCCGATTCTCATGTCTCTTCTGTCAAGCTCGGTGCCGACGTTGATGGCACCTCCGGACATATCAAGGATGCCTTTGGAAGCAGTGACGTCGTCGGCGCCAACATTTGCGCCGATGCTCAGATGTCCACTGACATTTAGGATGCCGCCTGAAATAGTGGCGTTTCCGGCGGCACCATCGCCGCCAATCCTCATCGCCTTGGTAGCAACCGGGTCTACGGAGGTATCGGGGCCGACACTTATGGTCCCGCCGGACATAATAAGGCTGCCGATGCCCCCAATGTCGTCACCGACGTCCCAGGTTCCGGCAGTGGTTAGCGTGCCGTCCTCCATATAGAATCTGCCTGTCGCCGCTCTGCCCACTGTCGAAGCCTGCAACAGCGTAAGTGAACCGCCGGTCATACGCAGGTCGCCGGCAAAGGCGGTAGTTCCATCGGAATATCCAACGTGCAAGTTCTTGACTTTTGCAATGACCGCGGCATCAATAAGGCATCTGCCTGCGTCTGCCAGCACAATACGAGCCACATCTGCATCGACTGGAATCTTGTTGGCGCTCCAGTTCACTGCATTGTCCCAGCGATTGTCGCCGCCTTCATTGTCCCATGTTCTTGTCGCAGCTACCGCGGGCAGGTTGACGACCAAAACAAGTGCGAACACGAAAGAAATGAGGAAAAAGAACTTTCGGTACATAATACTCCTCCTTCAAGAATTTCGCCCTCGTCCCTTGTCCGCCGACGGACAAAGGAAGATGGACGTGCACGCGGCCGGGCCCGAGCCTAGGCATAAATATCTACGGGGGGCGCCTCTCCTCCTTAAGAAGGCGGGCTAAAACCCTTATATCACCCAATTCCTCCATCTTGCCTACGCCTTTTATACCAAATTGGCTATTTTCTCGTCAAGGAAATAACTGTAAAAAGTTGCGGAAGGTCACGATCTCAAATCGTAGAGGCAGGTAAGTTCTGTTTCGACAAGCTCTTGCAGCTACTTGCAGTAAAAGAGTTTGTCGGAATTTTTGTTGTGGCAGCTACAAAACAGAGGGCCTACACCGAAGCGATCAGTGTAGGCCCTGAGGTATACAAAGCTATGGGCAAATTACCCAGCCTGCCGTACCTGCCAGTGGCAGAGCTGGCGAGCCCTTAATCAATGTTCTACGGTTGGGGCCAGAGCATCTCATCCAGCCAGCTATCTGCCAGCATTGCGTAGTCCTTCAAGTTCACCGCCTTGGAACCTGGCGGCTCCGCATCGTACATATTGGCAGGCAATGTCAACGGGTGATACTCGCTTACGTTGCCCGAGCTGCCGTTCATAATGCTGCCAATCTCGGACGCCGACAACGCCTTGTCGTAGATCCGGACATCATCAACGGAACCTGTGAAAGCGCGGTCGCTGTTTGTGCCGCGACGACCTATATTCACATCTACCGTACCGACGATATTGAACGTGTCGGGGTCGGTCGTTGTCTGGCTGTCATCCTTGCCGTCGAGATAGAGTTTCACGTTTGGATACGAAATTGGAGCGTTCTGCGAGACCGTTAAGGCGACATGGTGCCATTGCCCGTCCGCCAGAGTGGTCTTGCCCTGCAGATTCCCGTTTCCGTGCTCCACGCGCAACCTACCCTGGTAAAGACGGAAGTCAACTCTTTGACCGCCTGTCTGTGTGCCCCAGGATACTATGGTGGCATCGCCGGTAGCAGTACTTTTGACCCATGCGGCAATACTAAAGGCGCTTCCGCCCAGGATGCCTTTGTAGCCGGTTATCTCTACAAAACTGCTGCCGTCGAGGCTAATTGCCTGGCCAAACTTACCAGCGGCGTAGGTTGCAGCGCCGGTCACAGTGCCATTTCGGCCGTTGCCGGAATTATCATTGGCGTTGCCATCAAACTTGTACCAGGCCATCAATGGAGGCGAGGTGTAGTCGGTCTTTAGCCAATCGTTGGCCATCATCTGGAGGTCTACATAGTCAACCACGCAGTCATTGTTGAAACTTGCCGGAGGCTTTAGAAGCAAAGGAACGCACCTGGGCCGGTACAGCAGAATATCGTCGATGTATAACGTGCCTGTGCCGCCGGCCTGCGGATTGCTGCGGTTGCCAAGACCAATATACATCTTCTTGATGCTCTTGAGGTTCACGCCGGCATTGCTGAACTCTTTCATGTCGATGTTCCACTCTTGCCAGGTGTCCAGAATCGCGGCGTTGGGATCTACGTGATTGACGACCCTGCTCTTGCCGGTGCTGTCTTCCACCGCCACGTACAATTGCTCAACTATGTTACTGGTTATGCCGATGTCCTGTGCCTGCCACTGACCCATGCCCACGCCTGTCGTGACTACTTCGGAGAATACGGCCGTGCAGATTGCAGTGGTGTTGTTGCCGGCTAGCGCAAAGCCAATGTAGACGTCGTTGGCCATTTGCACTGTCACCTGCGTATCGAGCTCCTCCCAGGTGGAGCCATCGGATGAATGCCAGGCTCGGACTGAGCCGCCGAGGAAGCGTTCCAATCTTAGCCAGTGGGGCAGTGTGTATGTGACGCCCGGGTCGAAGCCCGATGTGGCGGCACCTGCCGTGAGGCGGCGGTTGAATCTGACTCCGCCGTCCGGCCTGAAGAACACAAATGCGTTCGCCGAAGATGGATCCAACGTCTCACGAACCATCACTCCGAACTTGGCATCAGCAGCCGTATTAGTGACGCTTTCCAGCTTCACCTCGACCGTACCGACTCCTGAAAGCCGCTTGAAGACATAGTTGAAATGGTCGGCAGTGTCATAGATGTTTGCAGAACGGGCGGTCATCGTGTATGTCCCCACAGGGCCTTCACTGAAGCTGCTGGCTGTTGGCAGGTTACCTCTGAACCAAACCGTCAGGGCCTTGACGCCATGCCGAGTCCAGTCCTGCGGCGAGGGCCACTCCCGGAACGTCTCTGAATACTGTGCTTTGCCGGTGGCTCCAGTATTGTCATAAATCAACGGCATCGACTGGTCGCCCCCGTGCACAATGCCCTGCTCGGCAAAGGGAGGCTGGGCGTAGCCTACAGCCGAGCCTGTGCCATTGCCGGGATAGCCGGGCGCCGGTTCGCTGAATCCCCATCCGTCTCGCCAGGTCTGGAATATCCTGCTGCCGACCTGGTCTGTGTAAGACTCAAAATCCTCCACGATAAGGAAGTTGCCTACCGTAAAGCTCCAGACCCTGCCTCTACTGACAGTGGCATCGGTATTGTATTCATCGACCCGCCAGAAGTAGGTCTGGTCATACAGGACCCCTTCCGGCGGATTATAGGTGTTGGCATCCTGACGGCCTCGATAGGCACCCGACGTATCGGATGTTCCGGCGTCGGTCACAGCGATTTCATCAGTGCCGAAGTACACATCGTGTTTGGCGGCGAAATCGCCCGGCGACCAGCTAAGCGGCAGCACATGCTCGATATCCACGGTTGTCCCCGCTGCCGGGCTCGGACCCCACGCTGCTCGGGCGTCAGGTCTGAGCATAATGGCCCTGATCTCAGCCTCGGTCAGCACCCTGTTGTACAGCCGGACATCGTCAAGCGCACCGGGATACATCCTGGAGTTGTCAATGTTGTAGCGCTGAGCCATTTTGACATCGAAGTTGGCGGTAAGATTGAACGTGTCCGGGTCGCTTGTTACCACCGTATCATCGCGCCCATCCAGCCAGAGTATCACGTCCGGATGCGAAATCGTAGCGCCCCTTATGACGGTCAGGGCAACGTGGTGCCATTGATTGTCGTTCACGCTGGTATTTCCCTGGATATTGCCCGAGCCGTGCTCACAGCGCAACTGGTTGGTGCTGACCCGGAATTCTACTCTTTGCCTGCCGCTGGCGTTGCCCCAGCTCAGAATCACACCGTTGCCTTGGCATCTGATCCAGGCTGTTATGGTGAACGGGTTTCCGCCAAGAACGCCCTTGTAGCCGTCTATGTTCACCCAATCATCTCGGCCATTGAACTCCATCGCGTCGCCGTCGCAGCCGGGCACCCATATCGGCTCGCCGCGCAACGTGCCGTGATGCCCGTAGCCTGAGTAGTCGATGACGGTGCCTGTGCCTTCATTATCCAGCTTCCACCAACCCACAAGATTCGGATCATAAATGGTGATAGCAGGCTCGGTTCGGAAACGCCAGAGGTCGCCCTCATGAGTGGTCGTGCCATCGAACTCGTCGATCCGCCAATAATAGGTGGTATCTGCGGAAAGGGCTCCCGGAGTATAGGTTGTCTCTGCCTGCTGACCCTTGGATGTGCCGCCGGTCCCGGCGAGCACGTCGCTTTGATTCGCGCCGAAGTACACGTGGTGAAAAATCGCCGCGAATCCTGGCCTCCAGCTAAGTTTGACATTTGAGGCCACCCATCTGGTCCCATCCGCGGGGCTTGGGTTGGTGGCTTTGGCTGGAGCAACTGTAAAGCTCCAGACCTCGCCCGTGTGTGTCTTATTGCTGGCCTCGACCTCATCGATCCGCCAGTAGTAAGTCGTGCCCGGCGTGAGATTGCCGGCGTAATAAAACGTGTTGGGCTGTCGGCCTTTGGCTGTACCAGCGCTGCCGGCTGTGACCTCGGCTACACTGGTGCCGAAGTACACATCGTGCTGCACCGCGCCGGGTCCAGCCGACCAGCCAAGGGCCGCGAAGTTCTGCTCGACGACGCCGCCGTCGCCCGGCGTGGGATTCTGGGCAATCCCCGGATCCCACGGTGACAGTTCTGAGCCGGGGATAACTGTCTGAGCGCCGGCCGGTCCATACGCCACCTGCAAGTGGTCGCCGCCGGTCCCTTCCTTATACACGGCCTCGATGTAGTACTTCTTGCCGGCCTCGAGCCTGATGGGAACCGAGTCTTGCCCGAGGTATTTGGTCCACTCGTTAAGGCCCGTATAGCCCAGCACTCTGGCAACCTCCACCTTCTGGTGCGAGCTGCCCTGGGGACTCAGGTACAATCGACCTTCGTCGTCGCTGGCCAACCAGAAGGAATACTGGCCGGTGACGGGCGGATGGAAGTATCCGCGGATCCGCGCGCCGTAGTCGTCAACCAGAGCTGCCAGTTCCGGCGGCTTCGCACCGGCTGCCGGCACCTCGAAACTGGTCAGCATGGCGCTGCCTGTCGGGTTGCCCGGATAGCTGGCATTGTCCCACAAGTCGCGCAGATCACCACCGGCGATGCCCGTCCACCACTCGATCAGAATCTCGCCGCTCTGGCCGCTGGCAGTACTAACCAAGCCCAGAGCTACAACCAGACAAATTGAATAAATCAGCCTTCTACTCATAGTATTCCTCCTTCAGAGAACTAGAATCCAGAACTCTGATTCGGGACGTAAAGCGGCGGTGTTCCACTTGGTGTGCATTGCCCCGCATCGCGAATTAGAAACGCTTGCTCTCGCGGAAAGCTGAAAAAGCTCCGCACATTACAAATACAGAAACGTAAAAATTACCTAATTTGATTTATAACACAATAACGAGACAACTTCAAGAAAAAACTTTAAGGCAAAATCACGCAGAATCTACCGCAGAGAATGGCCAGACTGCAGAGGAAAAGGCCGAAATTGAGAACCTCAGCGTCCTCTGCGGACCGGGCGGCAAAATTAGGAGCAACTACGATAAGTACTTGTGGCAACAGGTATTAACGTCTATGATGCCACTTCTATCCGGTACTCTCGGTAATCAAGAATTCAGAAACCGGCTAGCGCAAAGTCCACCGGAGAGAAAATTTGCCTTTCTATGGAAGATTCTGCTTGACACTGTGGATGCCTGCCTTTATACTGGGTAAATTAGGCAAGGAGAGTAAGCCGCTAACGTCGAGACTTGAGAACTCAGGAGGGGTTTTCTCGCGAGAAGGTAATGTAAGAAGTTGGAGGAAGGGTAAAATGAAACAAGAAAGACTTTTGGTTTTGCTGGTAGTGTTGGGCCTAATGGTTGCCCCGGTCTGGGCTGCGAGTATCCCCATTCTTAAACCGGGCGATTTTATCATCGGCATCGACACCGATGGACAGGTTTCGAGCAGTAGTTATCCGGCCGCTGAAAACCCACCAAAACTGCTGGACAGCAACCCTGCCACTAAGTACCTGAACCGTGGCGGGGCCGGTAGCGGGTTCATCGTCACACCGAGCCTCGGGATTACTCTAGTGCAGAGTTTCACACTGACGACGGCCAACGACTCTGCGGCTCGCGACCCAACCTCATGGGAGTTGTACGGCACGAACGGGGCTATTAAAAGTGTTGACAACAGCACCGGCCTTGCCGAGAGCTGGACGTTGATGGGCTCTGGCGCCATCGCGTTACCCACCACTCGGCTGACACTCGGCCCGGTTGTTACGGTAGGCAGCATGACGCCCTACACGTCGTATAAAATGATGTGGCCGACTAACGCTGGTGACAGCCTCCTACAGGTCGCGGACGCAGCATTCTACCCGATGCCCGACGGCACCGGCGGCAACCTGCTGGCTGTGGGAGATCCCATCCTGGCCGTCGAGGTGGGTTGGCAGAGCCGTTCTCCTGCCGCGGGCCCGACTGGCTTGTCTGAAGGCCCGAAGAGTGCCATTGACCGCACGACTGACTGGAAGTACTTGAACTTCGGCGAAGAGAATTCGGGCTTCATTGTGACCCCGTCGATTGGCCCATCCACTTTGGACAGCTTCCAGATCACAACAGCCAATGATTCCCCGGACCGTGACCCAACGATTTGGATGCTCTATGGCACGAACGCCCCGATCACCAGTGCCGATAACAGCGACGGGAAAGCCGAAAACTGGACGCTGATCTGCGGCGGCTCAGTGAACTTACCAGCGGAGCGTAACACGCTCGGGCCGATGGTTGAGATCTGCAACCAAGCTGAGGCCTATACATCCTACAGGATGCTGTTCACGGGCGTGAAGAATGCGGCTGCGGCCAACTCAATGCAGATCGCCGAGATTCAGTTCTACGGCGTTCCCGAACCGGCAACAGTTTGTCTGCTTGGCTTGGGTTGTTTGGCTCTGCTGCGAAGACGTGGGCAATAAGCAGCCGGGATAGTGTGATAGTACGTGCGTATTATCCGCCAGCCCCGTACAACAGAATATGCAGTGAAAGTGATTCCTGCGTGCGGGTGACCAGTTGTGTGCCCGCGGAGGAGGCTAGTGCGCTGTCCCCACTTTGCCGCTAAGCGGCAAAGAGAGGGTGGCGCACTTTTTTTGTCTTCGCGGCTAAACTGAACATCAAGATTGGTGGGTCTCGTCGGGCGATACTCGCTTGATCCCAGAAAAGCGAAAATTCGCAATTGAAAACTGACACCTGAAAATCTACAATTGCGAATCTATGAACGCGATATTGCTTGAGGATGTGTGCAAGTCTTTCGGCGATGTGCACGCGGTGGACAATTTGAGCCTGAATGTCCCGGCGGGCAGCATATACGGCTTCCTCGGCCCCAACGGCGCCGGCAAAACAACCACCATTCGCATGATTATGAACATCATCCGCCCGGATAGCGGGCGCATCTCCATATTCGGCGACCATTCCGTTGAGCGAGTCAAGACTCGTATCGGCTATATGCCCGAAGAGCGGGGGCTGTACCGCAAGATGAAAGTCGCCCAAGTGCTGAGCTTTTTCGGGGCAATCAAGGGTTGCAATGCCAGAGACCTTGCCCGGCAGGTGCCCCAGTGGCTGCAGCGGATGGAACTGGCCGACTGGGCGGGCAAAAAGGTAGAAGAACTCTCAAGGGGAATGCATCAGAAGCTCCAGTTTGCCGTTACTGTGATCAATGAGCCGGACCTGGTAATTCTTGATGAGCCTTTCTCAGGCCTGGACCCGGTGAACCAGGACTTACTCAGGGACATTATTCTTGCGATGCGTAACGCCGGCAAAACCATCGTCTTCTCCACGCACGTGATGCACGAGGCCGAGCGCCTTTGCGACTTCATTCTCCTGCTCAACAAGGGAAAGCCAATACTGGATGGCAGACTGGACCAGATTCGTTGCCGGCAAAAAACCCACGCCGTCTGCGTAGAGGTGCAGGGTGATACAAGCTTCATCGAGAACCTCCCGATAGTCGAAAAGGTGCAATCCCAAGGTAAGGAACTGGAAATCACGCTAACTGAGAACGCTGACGCACAACAACTGCTCGGTTATCTGGTGAATCGAGTACGTGTGCTGCGCTTCGAGATAAAAGTGCCCTCGTTGCATGAAATCTTCGTGAGTTTGGTCAAAAAAAGCGATGCAAAAGATACTTAAGATTGCCCAGCGCGAATATATTGAGGTCGTCCGCACAAAGACGTTCATTCTGAGCATCTTGATGACGCCGGCCATCATAGCAATGATCATATTCGTCAATAGTCTAACCCAGCGCAGTATAACCGGCCCGCGTCCACCCAGAACAGTTGCTGTGGCCGACCTGTCGAAGGAGCTAACAGATGAAATCAAAGCCTCATTTGACCAGTACAACGTATCAAATCCCCAGCGACAGATTCTGCTGCAGGAACTTTACGCGGACAACAGCTGCGATGAACCGGCCAAACAGAAAGTCCGCAATGGCCAATTGGAGGCGTATATTGTTCTAGAGAAAGATACCGTCGAGGGAACCGGCAAAATCCACTCTTTTACTCGCGGCACAAATATAACCGAGCTTGACCTGCTTTCAACCGTAGAGAATCTGCTCAATAGCGCCATTGTCAATCGGCGCTGTAAGGTGCGGGATATTTCGCCGGAGCTGCTTGCCGAACTTCGCCGTCGAGTGCCGGTCGAGCGGGTGGACATAGGATCGGCTTCGCAGCAAAAACCTCTAAGGGCAGGTGAGCAAGTCACCAAGATGATGGTTCCTTTTTTCTTTATGTTCCTGATGTTTATGGGCATCTTCGGCATGGGCCAGCACATTCTTACCAGTGTTATTGAGGAGAAAAATTCTCGTGTAATGGAGGTTCTGCTGTCGGCGGTGAGTCCATTTGAGCTGATGGCCGGCAAAATTATGGGCCTGGCTGGCATTAGTTTGACCGTAATGACTTTGTGGGCCGCGGCGGCGTGTGGGACCGCCTATTACGGAGGCTCTCGCTGGTGGCATGTAAATATAGATTTACCGACAGAAATAATTCCGTATTTCGTAATTTATTTTGTTCTGGGCTTTCTGATGTTTAGCTCAATCCTGGCGGGGATTGGCTCGGTCTGCAATACCCTAAAAGAGGCCCAAAGCCTTATGATGCCCATCACCTTCATTTTTATCTTGCCGATGGTCGCCTGGTTCAACCTTGCTCAGCGTCCGGATGGGCCGTTAGCCAGGGTCCTTTCGTTTCTGCCGCCGCTCACGCCGATGGTGATGACCCTACGGCTGGCTTCAACTCCGCCGCCGTCATTTCTTGAGGTCTTTGCCTCAATCATACTGCTGGCCGCCTTTGTGCCGGCTGTGATGTGGGTGGCTGCTAAGGTTTTTAGAACCGGCATTCTTATGTACGGCAAACGCCCCTGCTTGTGGGAAGTCCTCCACTGGCTGCGGCAAAAGTAGTAAATCGCATAGGTGAGTGCAAATGGGAAAAGATAGTTGGTGGAGAGTTGGCTTCACCCTAATCGAGCTATTAGTGGTAATCGCTATCATCGCTCTGCTGATGGGTATACTCATGCCAGCGCTGGGCAGAGCTCGTGAGGCAGCACGTTCCGCTATTTGTTTGGGCAACGTAAGGCGGATTTCGACGGCAGGATATATATATGCCCTCGAACAGAATGGTGGCTTTCCACCCTATCGGATGAGGAGAGCTAAGGCCACCGACCCTGACGGTTACGTCAACGAATACGGCCGGAAGAATCCGAGGTGGCATTGGTTCTTTGACCACGGCATAGGGCCGGTAATCGACCCGACGCCTTACCTTGACAGCATTAAAAATAAAGGCTACTTCGATGACAGCGATACGCTGATTATGACCAATGATTACTTCATGTGCCCTTCATTCAACTACCCTGGTCTCGACAAGCGGGACATCCGAAATGGGTCATACGGATATAACTATCAATATCTTGGCAATCCAAGAGTAACCGCGGATGGAGGACATTTCCAGAATTTTCCGGTCTATATAGCAAATATTCAGCGGCCGAGTGAGACTGTCATCATAGGCGATAGCCGCGGCGCTCGTGGCCAGACTGGGCCGCCGGATATTCTACACGGGCTGCATTCCTATACGTTGGATCCGCCCAAGATAGCTCGCAGTAAATCAGCTACGGAATTTGGCTTCACAGATACTGGACCGGTTATTGAGCAACAGCATTCCCCCGCTGAGGCCAGGCATGGCAGAAAGGCAAACGTTTCTTTTGTCGATGGGCACGCCGAACACATCTCGCTGAAAGACCTCGGATATGTGCTTGACTCCGGTGGCAGTGTCATAGCTGACCATCCCGAAGGCAGCAATCGTTTGTGGAGCGGAACCGGGCGCAACGAACGGTAGAGAGTCTGACCTCTAAATCTGATATATCCGACATATAAGGGATAAACGAGCAGGACCATAAAATGATAGAAAATAGTCAAGAAAAGAATACAGAATACAGAATACAGAATGCAGAATTCTCTCTGGTAACTTCTGTCTTCTGTCTCCTGTCTTCTGTCTTCTGCTTCTGCATTCTTGGCTTAGTCGCGCATGGTGGTTGCGCCAAAAAGGAAAGCGACAAGCAACATAAAGAACTGGTAGTTTTGTGTGGAAGTTCATTCGCTCAGCCGATGGAGCAACTTTGCTCGGAGTTCACAGCCGAGACAGGGATAGAGATAGCCACCACGGTAGCCGGCAGCGAGGATTTTTTGCCCCTGATCAGGGTGGGCCGAAAAGGAGACGTCCTCGTCACCCATGACCCATATCTTGATTATGTCGCTGACGCCAACGCCCTGGCAGATCACGCTGCGGTGGGTTTCGTAGCTCCTGTGCTGGCGGTGCAGAAAGGCAATCCCAAAGGCCTGACACGTATCGAAGACCTGACGCAGCCCGGCTTGAAGGTTGCGCTGACCGATCCGCAGTATTCTACCTGCGGCCAGATGCTTTTTGCCCTTTTGGAGAAAAAAGGTATAAAAGATGCCGTAATGAAGAACGTTGAAAACCGCTTGACCAAAGGGCACAGCACGCTGGGGACATTTCTCAAGACTCAGGCAGTTGATGCAGTCATTATCTGGAACGGCGTGGCCTATACGTTCCGTGACAGCACGGAAATTGTGCCCACACCTTATGAATACGACAACGAAATACGCGTGCACATCATCGGCTTGAGCTATTCGAAGCAGCCCAAATTGGTTGAGCAGTTTATTGAATTTGCCCGAAAGAGAGGCCCCGAGATTTTCGCCCAGCATGGCTACACAAAAGACAGCGAGAACTTAAAACTCAAAACTAAAAACTCAAGCCTCTTGAATTCGTCTTCACAGGCCAAAGAACTGTTGCTTTACTGTGCTGCCGGCATCCGCCCGCCGGTCGATGAGCTGGTTGAAGTGTTCAGGCGAGATTACGGCGTGGGAATTGCGGTGGATTATGCTGGTAGTGAAGTGCTCTTATCTACGATAAGGCTTGCCCGCCGCGGTGATCTATATATGCCCGGCGAGAGGTACTACATCGAACAGGCCAAGCGGGAAAACATGATTCTTTCGCACCGAGCAGTTTGCTACTGGGTCGCAACCATCCTGGTGCAAAAAGGTAACCCGAAAAATATTCGCGCCTTGGAGGATCTATTTCAAGGCGGTCTAAAGTTAGGTCTGGGCGATCCGAACGCCTGTGCCATAGGCAGAGTAACGCGGCAAATACTTGCCAAGAACAACATCGCATGGGAGGATATAAAAGAGCGTGTCGCATACCAATCGCTGACGGTGAATGAGCTGGGTATGCAAATACAGGCACGGGCGCTCGATGCGGTCATTGTTTGGGACGCAATAGCGCAATACTATAGCCAATACGGTGATCAGATACCCATTGCCCCGGAGAAAAACGTGATTTCCACTGTCGATATAGGCGTGCTGACATTCACTAAACAGAAAGAACTGGCGGAAAAGTTCGTAGATTTTGCCACCGGCGAGTCGGGCCGGGCGATTTTTGAGAAATATCACTACCGCACCACGCCTCCGCAGAAAGTTGGAGATTAGCTATGATGACCCAGAGCAAGCAACGTGAGCATAATGGCTTTGTGCGGATTTTCAGTGCCAGGGCATGCGCCGCACCTCTTGAAAAAGCTGCCAAGTTGTTTGAGCAGCGGACCGGCATCCGCGTAGAAATCAGCGTGTGCAGCCGCCACTGTGCTAAGCCTGTTGCCGAGGAGGCGACCGGCGAAACCGGCGGCGATGATTTTCTACTGGAGATTGCCGATGCCGGCATACACGACCTGGCAATAGCGGGAGCCGAATATCTGCTTGATGACGGCGAGGTACGAGGCATTGTGCAGAAGCGTCAACGCCGGACCATCGCATACCGTCGGTCAGCCATCATTGTGCCGCCCGGTAATCCCAAGAATATACAAAGTGTCAAAGATATGGCTAAGCCGGGTATGCGGGTGGGCGTCTCGGTGATAGATTGTCTGAAGGGATTGTGGGAGGATGTGACTGGCAGACTCGGCCTGGGCGATAAGATTCGGCAGAACATTTGTTATTACGCCAACGGTTGCATCGCCATTGTCGAAGCGGTGGCGACAGGCCAAGTGGACGCAGCGTTCGGCTGGTCGGCTTTCAAACACCTCGTGCCGGAAAGAATAGAGATTATTGAGATGCCGCAAGAACAGCAGGTATTGCGGGGCACTGGCGTTGGGCTGCTATCTTTTAGCAAGCAGCCCGAGACCGCGAAAAGGTTCATGGATTTTTTAGCATCGCCGGAGTCGCAGAAATTCTACGCCGAATATGGATGGGTCCTATGAGAAATTCAAAAAATTTGGCGTACACTCCGGTACGAGGCTGGCGCGATCGCGTTTTCTCCGCCGCGACGTTTTTCTTCGTAGCTGCCTTCGTGGCGTTTGTATTGGTACTGATTGTCACGGACGTTTTCTACGTCAATACCAAGGCGGTCATCACGGTTCTAACCTCGAGATTCATCCGGCACGCCCTTTGGATGAGCATCTGGACGACCTTTGTTACGACTTTCATAGCTTTACTGTTTGCCGTACCTATGGGATATGCCCTGAGCCGCTTTCGATTTCCTGGCCGGCTCTTAGCCGACACCCTTGTTGATTTGCCCGTTGTATTTCCGCCTTTGGTTGTCGGTCTTACGCTGCTGGTATTTTTCTCACAAGCGAGGTTGGGCCGATGGATACAAGAAGGCCTGGGTCTGGAGTTTGTTTTTCAGCCCAAAGGCATCGTGCTGTGTCAGTTTTTTGCTGCTGCCAGTCTTGCAATACGGTCGGCTAAGGCTGCCTTTGATAGTGTCGACCGACGTCACGAGGATGTGGCGCTGACCTTGGGCTGCACCCAGTGGGGCAGTTTCTACCGGGTTTGTCTGCCTCTGGCACGGAACGGCATTGTTGCCGGCGGCATCTTGACCTGGGCGAGGGCATTCGGGCTTTTTGGACCGTTGATGATCTTTGTCGGGTCGTTTCGCGGCCGGACAGAAGTCCTAAGCACTACCATCTTCCTTGAGCAGTCCGTCGGCAATCTTGAGGTGGCTCTGGCGATAGCGCTGCTGCTTATCTTCATGGCTCTGGTTGCCATAACTATTATTCGGCTTCTTGGCGGTTCGGTGCTGTAGACTATGATTCGCGCAGAACAGCTTTGTTTTGCCATCGGCACATTTGTGTTGCAGCACTTGAATATCGAGGTCGCGGCCGGGCAGTATTTTGCTCTCTTAGGGCCGCCCGGCTCGGGTAAGACCCTATTTCTGGAGTGTCTGTGCGGCCTAAAGAAAATCCATTCGGGCAAGATATTCATCGACGCCCGTGACGTCACGCACCTTGAGCCTCGCTCGCGGCATATCGGTTACGTGCCGCAGGATTACGCCCTTTTCCCACACCTTTCAGTCGAGCAAAATATCGCGTTCGGCTTACATGCTCGCCGCTGTCAAAGAAAAGATATCGCTGCCAGAGTCGCCCAGATCGCTGACTTGCTTGGGATTGGGCATCTGATGCCGCGAAGGATTGACGGCCTCAGCGGCGGAGAAAGGCAGCGGGTCGCGCTTGCAAGGGCTCTGGTCTTACATCCGAAGGTCTTGCTGCTGGATGAGCCGGTTTGTGCTCTGGATGAGGTCACGCGACAAGATGTCTGTGCCCAGTTATTGCGGATTCAGCGACAGCTTGGCCTGACTACTATCCACGTGAGCCATAATCTGGAAGAGGCTTTTTCCGTAGCCGACCGCGCCGCCATATTGTACCAGGGCGTCATCCAGCAGGTCGGCTCTCTGGATGAATTGTTGCGCAGGCCGAACACCGAGTTCGTTGCCCGTTTTATGCGGTGCGAAAACATCTATTCGGGTGAGCTGATAAGCAGCAGCGCCAACGGCTGCCTCGCCAGAGTTAAGGATGGTATTGAGGTTCATGTTCCGGGCCGCCACCAGGGCAAAATCAAGTTTGTGATCAGGCCGGAAGACGTGCTTGTTCTTCCCCGCAGTAGCCATAACCCCAAGTGTGAAAACGAATTTGCCGCCCATCTGGTTCGCTGGCGCGACTGCGGCGGTTACATAAGACTCGAATTAGATGGCCCGCTCAGTATGATTGCACACGTAACTCACGCGGCATTTGCCGGGCTGAAACCCGACAGCGATAAGGGCGTAAATGTCGCTCTGCCACTCAGGAGTATTCACGTACTCAGGCAATAACCCCGCAATACATTGCGGGGCTAACCGGTTAACCCCGCCATCACTACGGCGGGGTTGCCTTTATCCGTGCGGGCGTCATCGGCAGGCAAAACATTCTTACGCCTATCGCATAGTAAATGGCGTTGGCAACGACGGCACCCATACAAATAATTGCCGGCTCGCCGCCTCCCTGGGCGGAGATTTCGTCCGCCTTAACGAGCACCGTCTCGATTTTTGGCAGCCATGAGAAGCGGGGGATTTCGTATGTATTAAAGTTCACATCGAGAATTTTCCCACCCTTGAAACGGATTTCCTCGGCGAGCGCGTAGCCCAATCCCATCATGATGCAGCCCTCCATCTGCAACTTCGCCCCTTCAGGGTTAATCACCACGCCCATATCCTGGGCGCATACCACACGTTTGACCTGAACATGACCAGTATTCCTATCGACCTCTACCTCAGCTATATGAGCGACATAAGTGCCTGAATCAATACCACAGGCTACACCCAAGCCGCGACCGCTGTGTCCCGCTGATGTGGTCCAGCCGAATTTTTCTGCTGCGGCTTTGAGAACTCTTATCATTCTCGCATCGGCGAGGTTCTTGAGGCGAAATTCCACGGGGTCTATTTTCGCCTTAGAAGCCATAATGTCGATCTGCGATTCTCTGGCAAATGTATTAGTGTTGTTCGCTGGTGCACGCCAGGGCCCAGTGCCGAAGGGATGCGGGCCGGGCGAGCCTCGGCCCCACTCTCCAAAGGCCGCCGTGCGGTGATGCGGTATGCTATAAAACTGCCCAGCGCCTCTTGAACCTGCGAAGTAGACGCTGTAATCCCAGAAGACGATTTTGCCTGAGTTGTCGGTTCCAGATTTTATTTTTACGACCGCTGCGGGGCGAAAGCTGTCATAGAAGAACTCTTCCGCCCGGCTCCAGGCAACCTGGACGGGTTTGCCGGCTAATTTTGCCAACCTCGCTGCTTCCACCGCCTGCGAGCCTTGAGTTTTTCCGCCGAATCCTCCTCCGACAAAAGGAGTGATAACGCGGACATTTTCGCCAGGTATGCCCAATGCCCGTGCTACCTGGTCCTTGATGGTGAAAGGCCCTTGAGTCGACGCCCAGACGGTTGCCTTGTCACCTTCAACTTTAGCTAAAGCGGTGTGCGTCTCTATAGGGGCGTGGGCAACATAGCTATTCAGGTACGTATGCTCAACCGTAATCTCGGCGAGTTTTTCGCCGCTTTTGATGTCGCCGCCACTATCTACCACATCGCTCTTTGGGGCATTCTTGAGCAGGTGCTCAAAGATATTCTCATCATCGACGCTTGCTTGTGGCACATCAAACTGGGCCTTGATTTTTGCCAGGGCCTTTTCCGCTTCATCGGGACTCTTAGCCAGAACGGCGACTAAATCGCCATCCCGCACCAGTTGCACATCTGACATTTTTTCAACTGCGGAGGTATCAATGCTGGTTAATTTAGCCCCGTGAGCGGGCGGGCGCAGGATGCTCGCATACAACATATCGGGCAGCCGAATGTCTCCGGCATATTTGGCCTTTCCGGTAACCTTCTCCACCGCGTCCCGGCGTAAAACCGGTTTGCCGACAATGCTAAACTCAGATACGGTTTTTAAGACGGGTTTTTGTTTTGCCCGCCGGGCAATTGTCTTGCCGTTGGCAAGTTGCGCGTACGTGACCTGTTTTTGCTTTTCGTCTTTGTCGAATATTACGCCCTCTTTGGTTGTCAGCCGGTCGGCGGGTATCCCCAGATGTTCGGCTGCTAAGTCTATCAAAACCATTCTGGCTTCTGCCCCTGCCGCCCTAAGAGCGGGCCCAAAGAAACGGGTGGTCATAGATCCGAAAGTGCCCATATCCCAGGGGCACAGCGCGGTGTCGCCCATGACCATATCCACCGATTCCAAAGGTACGTCAAGCTCATCGGCCAACATTTGGGCCAACGAAGTTATGACGCCCTGGCCCAGCTCGACTTTTCCTGTGAAGCAGGTGACTCGGCCATCTGCTCCAACTCTAAGGTAGGCATTGAAATCGTCAGGATATCCTCTGCCGCGTCCCTGTGCCTGTAGTACCGAGGGATCTCCGAGATAGAAAAGGATTATGATGCCGCCGCCCGTGCTCTTCAAAAACTCTCGCCGATTAAGCCGAGTGCACTTCAATAGTTTTGAGTTTTGAGTTTTGAGTTCTAAGTTTTCGACTTTTGTCATCGCTGAACTCCTTTGGCTTCTGCGGCAACGGATTGAACTGCCTGAACGATACGGGCGTGCGCTGCGCATCTGCACAGATTGCCCTCCATCGCCTGGATAATCTGTGCCTGTGTCGGACGATGATTCTTAAGCAATAGGCCGTAGGCGGTCAGAATCATGCCGGGCGTACAGAAACCGCATTGAAGGGCATCGTGCTTTATGAACGCTTCTTGAATAGGATGGAGTTTGCCGTTCGTGGCCAATCCTTCAATCGTAAGAATCTTTTTTTCTTTTACGCCCTTGGTTGGAAACCTGCACGAATGGACAGGCTCATCGTCAACAAGAACCGTACAGGCGCCGCATAGGCCTGAGCCGCAGCCGTATTTGGTTCCCGTAAGGGCCAGGTCGGTGCGCAAAACCCATAGAAGCATCCGGTCGCCGTCTGTGGTCAGGCTTATGGGTTTGCCGTTAAGCGTGAAGGAAATGTTTTCCATCATGTCGAGTCTCCTGCGTTTCCGCCGCTGGCGGACCGGCAAGTTTGAAATTGAAAATTGGCGATTGAAAATTTACAATGCCCAGCATTATACCATGAGTGATTTTGAAATCTATAAAAAGGCAGCCGTTGTTCTTAGAGCAGGCGAAAATGTCGCTCTGATAACGGTCATCTCCACAGAGGGTTCAACTCCCGGCAAAGTTGGCTATAAGATGCTTGTTTGGGGACAGGACGCTCAGACCCTCGGCACCGTGGGAGGAGGCCTGGTCGAGGCCGAAGTGATTGATATGGCTAAAAGAAGCCTGTCGAGGACAGGAAACCAAGTTTTCAAATTCACCTTTGACGGCCTTACGAACAATGAGAGAGGAATATGCGGAGGGGTGATGGAACTCCTTGTCGAAACCTTCGATCAAAAAAGCCTGCCGCTATTTCAAGACCTTGCGGCTGCTATCGAAAACGGGCAAAAAGGTGCACTGGTCTCCATTATTTCACCCAAAAGAGCAGCCAAAAAAGTCTTCGTCAGAGATGCTGAACAAGTTGATGTCACTGCGATTTTAGTGACCAGGGATCAGGAATCGGGGATCAGGATGCTGACCCCTGACCGCTGCTCCCCGATCCCTGTTCCAGAAAAACCTGAAAGGAGAACACTGCAAGGCGGCGTGGAAGTATTTATCGAGCCTGTCTTGGAAGAACCGATGGTTTTTATTTTCGGCGCCGGACATTTATCCTACCATATTTGCCGGTACGCAAAATCCGTGAATTTTCGAGTTACGGTATGCGATGATCGGGCGGAATTTGCCAATAAAAGCAGATTCGCGGATGCGGATAATATCATCGTGGAGAGTTTTGAAACCGTTTTCGACAGAATTGACGTCAACAAAAACTCCTATATCGTCATCGTCACAAGAGGGCATCAATCTGACCAGATAGTTCTTGAAAAAGCCGTCAAGACCAACGCAAAATATGTCGGAATGATTGGCAGCAAGAAAAAGACCGCAACTATTCTGAAAAGGCTACAGGAAAAAGGGATTCCGCAAAAAGTGTTGACAAGGGTTTATTCGCCCATCGGTATTTCAATAGGCGCGGTCACCCCACAGGAAATCGCCCTGAGCATAGTATGTGAGCTGACAAAGATCCGCAGACTCGGCGAAACGCCCGCGATAAAGCACATGAGAATATCCGCCCGCGGCAGACTGCAGGAGGAAAAGTGATGATAAATGCTGTGGTTCTGGCAGCCGGTGAATCAAGAAGAATGGGTAAGCCAAAGCCCCTGCTGAGATTCACCGGCGGGACATTCTTAGGGCAGATTATCGCTGTGCTCAAGCTTTCCAATGTGGACAGAATCACCATAGTTCTTGGAGCGGAGGCTGAAGCCATAAGAAAATCGGTCGATCTATCCGGCACAGACGTGGTCATAAATAAAAACTACCAGAAGGGGCAATTGTCGTCTCTTATCGCGGGGATAAAAACTACCCCGCCAAAGACACAGGCGATACTTGTCTGTTTGGCGGACATGCCTTTTATTACTGTCGAGGTTGTCAACGAAATCGTTGCCAAGTTCAAGGAAACCAGTGCCGCAATCTTAGTTCCCGTTTTCGATGGACAAAGAGGCCATCCCACACTGTTCGCAAGGGCCGTGTTCGATGAGTTGCTCAGCGCCCCGCCAGAACAGGGCGCCAGATATGTCCTGTACTCAAACGAGCAGCGGATACTCGAGCTGCAAACATCTGACAGTGGGATACTGATTCGTATTGATACGCCCGATGACTATAGACTGCACTTTGGAGCCGAGCCAACGCTCGCCGGTAATTCGCTAACGTGAGGATTGGCAATTGACAATTGAAAATCGACAATTGAAAACTGGACGCTGGGCATGGAAGCTCATCCCGGTTATTGTCATCTCTTTGGCGGTGAAATGTCTGCTTGCTCGGTATTTCCTTTTTAACGGGGATGAGGCCTACTTCACTCTCTGGGGCAAACACATCAGTGCCGGATACTACGACCACCCTCCGATGATAGGTTGGCTGCTGCACCTATTGTTGTATATCGGTGACTCCGTGCTGCTGCTGCGATTGTTGCCCATAGTATTTAGCACCGCCGTTGGAGTTGGACTATATGTGCTGTTAAAGCCGCATGATGAGCGCAAAGCGTACCTTGTTTTTCTGCTATTTATGGTCTCCCCTATGAATACCATGTTCATTCTGGTTGCACCGGATGACCCGCTGCTGCTGTTTTCTTTCCTGTCGGTCTTTTTCCTTTTCAGAGCGGAAACCAAAGGCAGCTACATATACTATTTTCTTTCGGGAGTTTTTTGGGGTCTGGCTTTTCTTTCCAAGTATTTTGCGGTGCTGCTGGCCTTTTCCTACCTGGTTTATTTCCTGTCGGTCCGTAAGAAAACTGAAAACTCAAAACTCAAAACTCAAAACTCAAAACTCTTTTTGCCTTTTTGCCTTGCCCGCTCGCGGATCAAAGGAATCCTCTTGTTCGTTTTGGGCGCGACTCCATTTGTAGCGCAAAATGCCCTCTGGAACTACCAAAACGGCTGGCCGAATATCATGCACAATTGGTTCAATAGATTCGGGTCGACTCCGAATCCAGCGGTTAACCTCTTATGCTTAGGCCTTTCTCTGCTTTATCTAATAACGCCGCCTGTCGCGTACTTTTTGGTCAAGAATAGAGCCCGCATCTTGCAGTCTCTTAGGCAAGAAGGTTTTCGGGTTTTTGCATTGGCTGCTCTGGTTCCTTTGTGCGTCTTTGTCATAGTCTCACTCAGGAAAACCGTGGGGCCTCACTGGTATTGGTCTTTTCTGCCCTGTGCCTTCGTTGTTGCCGGCTTGACCCTTGACGCAAATCAAATCGTTAAGAGCATCAAGTTCTCTTGTGTTTTCTCGCTGATACAAGCCTGTCTTTTCCTTGCAGTTCCTTTGGCGCCGCTTGAAAGCCTCAAAGGACTGGTCAGCGAGGAAGATCGGGCTTCACTCATTTTCTACATACACCCTGAGAAAGTGGTGCGCTTACTTGAGCAGTATAGAGGCGACTTTGTCTTTGCGACTAGAAGCTACTCGTCGTCTGCCCTTGTGGAGTATCATTGTGGCGACCGTGTGATTGTATTTGGAAATGGGTCGCGTCACGCCCGACAGGAGGACATCCGAACGGATTTTAGGCAGCTCGATGGGAAAAACCTGTTGATCTTGGAAATAGGTGAGGTGGACGAGAGTCGCTACAGCAATTGTTTTGAAAAAGTGCAGATAGTCCCGCTTAGCCCTGCCACTAAACAAGATGACACGGGGTCCTTCTTTGCCGTGTTAGGATACAATTTCAAATACCAAGAGTATCGCCAGAACTATTTGCGCAGCATCATAACCAGGTTCTACCAGATCCCTGCCTGGCTGCCTCATGCAAACAACTTCTTTCGTGAGAAGTACGATTTTTGACCACCTTTGTGCCTTTCCACTTCAAAGGTCCCTACTGTCCTGGTAGAAATCCGTGGATTGGGTTTCCTAACTCGTACGAGCCGGAACCAAATAGGTCTATGATGAGTTCTGGAAAAAATCGAAGTTGGGCATACTTTGAAAAGCAAAAAAGCTGGCGCATTTTTGCTTTTCAAAATGTCAGAAACCAGTTCAGGACACCGTTGTCTATTATTTGAGCAAATCCTCGGCAGGATTTGCTCAAATAATATATGTCCAACTTCAATTTTTTGACCATCTTGCGCACAAATTCATTGCTAAGGAACTACAGTAGCTTCATCTTACGCAAGCTCTTGAGGCACCGTTCGACGCACTCCAGAGGCGGATAGGCGTAGATTTCTTGCTCGACGATGTACCATTCGGTTGCGCCGACCGCCTTGCAAAGGGCAAAGAAGGCCTTCCAGTTGATGTCACCTTCCCCGAATAGGGCTTTGTCGTTGGTCTTACTATACTCCTTCAGGTGCACGGTGATCGCCCGCTCCGGATACCGGTATAAATAGGGAAGAGGGTCGGCCCCACCGTGTAGGGCATTACCCGTGTCAAGCTGCATAATCACATCCTGGCTGGCGTTACTCCAGAAAACATCCCAGGGAATCACACCGTCCATAGGCGCAAATTCGGTACTGTGGTTATGGTATCCCACGAGCATTCCGTGTGGCTTAACCTTCTCCGCCAGCTCGTTGAAGACTTTGGCCGTATCCAGCCAAGCCTGGCGTGAGGCCGTGTACTTCTCAGGCAACGAGGGGACGACGAGGTATTTGTTGCCCAGCGTTTTATTGAACTCGATGGTCGGGGTGAGTTTGTCGTCGAGCAACGTATCCAGCCCCGTATGTGTGCCGCAGCAAACCAGGCCGTTGTCATCCAGCATCTTGCGCAACTGGTCGGCACTGCGGTCGTAGTAGCCGGCAAATTCGACGCCCACGTAGCCCATCTTTGCCACGGCTGCTATCGTGCCCGGCAGGTCGCGCTGGCAGTCCTCACGCACCGAGTAAAGCTGAAGCCCAATCGGAGTCCGGCGTTTGGCTTTTTCCTTTGTCTGGCTCTTCTTTTCCTTTTGGGGCTTGGACTTCGCCTGCGCACCGGATGCCAGCATGGCCGCCACAGCAACACTTTCTGCCAGAAAACCTCTTCTCGAAACCGACCCTATTTCGCGTGATAACATTGAATTGTCCTCCTTTCTAAGACCATCCGGAACTATTTAACGCACATAAAATGTAGGGTATGCCGTGCATACCGCGAAACGCCGGCGGATGGGTACGCAGAGCCCTGCATCCACTACCGCTCTCTCAGCTACACGCTGAGCGACATTTTTAATTATACCCTGCCTTGCAACTTAGTCTACGGCATTTTGGGTAGTGGGTCAGTTTGAATTTTCCGCGTTTTTAAGCAAGTCAAGAATATCTCTTAACTCCCAAAGATGGTCGCTTACGCGTGCTGCCATTGCAGGAGTGATTCTCAGCGTTTGGTGAATCCGACAGAAGTTATAGTACACAAAGTGCAATGCCACAGCATAATGCAGATTCTCAACTTTCTTACTGAACGCATTAGTGAGCCGTGTAAATCGCCTCATTTGCATTCTCATCGTCAAATTTTGTGTTTCCACATAGGATGTCGATATATGCCAAGGACCGGGATTCTCCTGGACCACAGCTAACTGACAGCCAACGATCTTGTTGGGACTATAACGGGCCTCAGTGTCTTTCTTGTCTGCCCCATACAATTTGGTCAAAGTTGCGTAATCAATATCGCCACCAAACGCATCCTCGACAGCAGATAGATATGCTTTGTGTCCGTCACTCGTTAGCTGAATACGATGACATAATCGTTTGGACAAATCATACATGAACATTTCTGCCCAATCGGCATCACGTTTGCCTACAAGGCATGCAGGGACTAACTTGGTTTCTGCATCTAGAGCCACCCAGGTCCACACATCACCATAACCGAATTGCCCTTGAAACTCTGGAGGCACATTCTTCTGTTTGGCGTAGCAGAAGGACCAAATCTCATCGACCTGTATCCGTTTGCATGGCAAATCGACCATTACTTTATCGTGATATTGTTCGCAGACTTAGCCCACATCCCGCAACAATTCAACAACGGTGTTTTTGGCCGCACCGGTTATGCGGACGGTAGAACGGATGGAATTACCTTCGATAAGGCCCGCTAAGATTTGAACTCGTTTTTGTATGGTCAGCTTATTCGTACTGACCATTATGCTTGACTGGTCAAGCAATGTCAAGAGGAAAACCAAAAAGATTTACTTTTTTTCTCTTCTTTCTGCGTTGCCATATACGCTTTTGATCTCCTCAGCGCGCATTGGGTCGGTTTCCAAAGGCAAACGCCACAAACCCTCCATCAATCTTAAAGCTTCCCGCAATCGTCGTTCTTGTGAGTCTGATAAAAGAGAAGTACGGCACTGTGGTAATCTCCTTGCTGCTGTATTATCCATTAAGATCACCTTTGTCCTTTCTTCACTTTTGTCTTCTTACCCTTCTTCTTATTCATTGGTTTCTGTTCAATTGTTCGCATGGCGTTATTCTTAACAATATCGTTAAAAGGCACAATACCTAAGAGCGACTTTTTTTGAGGCACACATACTTCTGAGAAATTTCTATATACGGCATTTACCTTGGGCCAAAGTTTGTCTTTTTCTGCCTCATAGATAGGCAAGCCAAGTGCCTTAGCCTCCTGACGCCCAATCACGCATTCATGGACAGGGTATTCTTTCACGAGTTTCGACGTCAATTTCTCGGCATCTTCCTCGGAGAATCGCAGATCTTTCGGAACATTTCTTTCAGCCAACATCCGTCGGGCATAATGCTCAGCAACCTGCAATTGAGATACCGCGCGACGAGTCAATGTGGGGTCAATCTTGTTCACACATGGCTCAATAAGTTTCGCCGCAAACGGCAAAATCTCACACAGAATATCTGTTCGGGGCAACTGTGTGTATTTTACCATAGCCGCCCCTCCAGTGATTGCAAGCTGAACTGCAAAACTGCTAAAATAGTCCAATGCGCCGACAAGATCTAATGCTGAAATATAAGTACGCTCTCTATCTGGATGCTCAATTTGCGCGTCCAAAGGTCCCAATTCCGCTCCCTTGCCCATGTAGATTTCATCCATACCTAAGACAAGCAAAGTCGCTGCACTCTTGGCGTAATCGGGAACCCATGCTCGGAGTTTATTGGCCCGTGAGCGAAGCTCAAGCCATAATTTGTATGCCGCGTGAGCACTACCACCTGGGGAATCTATCCAAATGTCTATTTCCGTATCTTCTGGTTTAGAAGTAATCTTACTTAAGCCGATCTGTAATTTATCAACCATCTTTCGGTCGATAAAGTCACGCCCTGTTTGGAACAGTGTCAGAATGTAGCGGGCCGCCATGATTCTATCTTTCAACCTTTGATATTGGACCAACGCACATCGGCTGCCTTTTTTGCGATTTCACTACGTTCTATCGCCGTAAGCTTAGCCGCCCTTGCCTTGCCGCCTTTTAATCCACCAAGACGCCCAAGTATAACCGCAGCCGGATTCTTACCTTCCGCAATCGCTCTGCTCTGCAAAGCGCCCATCGTCGCTTCATCTACGATAGACTTAGCAAGCTGGTTCAAATCTGAGGATTTCTTCCTTGACCGTTCAGGCATAATACTATAATATATCGACCGAAATCGGTTGTCAAGTGAAAATTTGGCGACCATATTGCAAACTGACCCACTACCGCAATTTGGCCGATTTCCCAGAACCCGTGCAGGCGGAACGCCGGTTTGCGATCCGCCTGCACGGCGGAAGATAGCCTAAAGCAAATTGCATGGATAGACCGATTAGTATTATGGGACTCCGGTGTGCCGGGGCGGCCCACTGGTATTGGCAGGACTCGGTTAGGAGATTTAGCGATGCAGTTTCTCAAAGAAATAAAGAAGTGGCTCGGCGAGATTACCGAGATCGCCCTATTGTTGGTTGCCCTTGGAGTCTTGATCACGATACTATTTGGTCAGGATGCTCCTTTTTTTAGCGGCATTGCCATCAATCTCAGCGTGCTGCTGAGCGCCCTGGGCGAAAAAGGGATTACAGGTCTGGTCGCCCTGGGCATCATTCTGTTCTTATTTTACAGGAAAAAGGCCGCTGCTTGATATTTTCAAAAGCAACCTATTTTTTGCTTGACAAAAGCAAAAACTGAAGTGAAAGTATAACCAAGTAGAACGCTGGAAGGGGCTAAGACCATAGTACAGCTTCCGGTGGACTCTGCTTTGCGAAAAGTGAGCCCGACAGAGCTAATCCGTGTTCTGTTGGGCTTTTTTTGTAAGGACGGCACTATAATGGCAACAGCAAATCCGCCATTCGTCTGGCGGATAGAGCAGAAAAGGAGGTCTGAAATGTTCAAGAAATTTGTAGTTTCCGTTGCGGCTATTCTGCTGCTATCCTCCGCAAGCCTTGCGTCCATAGGCCAGGCCCAGGGGTGCACGGTGGCTGCAAGCAGTTGGATGGCCAATGCCGGATCCGTCGGCTCAGGGGCAGGCAGCAGCGTGACCACAGTTGCTCACGGCCAGATGGCAAGCTCTGCCTGCGGCACGACTACCTTTCAACATCAAACGTGTACCCTTGGTTGGCAAACTCAGCTAATCTGGTGTTTTTACTGGCCGCCGTGTCCGCACCCGTGTCCGCCGTGTCCACGCCCCTGTCCGCCGCCTCCGCCACCGTGCCCGCAGTCGTGCATCGTCAGAGGCGGTGACGCCAGTGCTACTGCTACCGCTATTAGCGATGGCGGAAGTGCCTATGCCAGTGCTCGGGCAGTTGGTGGCGACGCCGTTTGTGGCAATTAAGTGACAAATCGGGCAAGTTTGGCGCACCCCCGACAGCCGGCGGCTCCGGCCGGCAAGTCTGCGGCCTATCCCAGCCGGATTGATCCTGCATAGCTCGCAGGCTGTGAGCGACGCAGACTGGAGGCGGGGGGATTCGAACCCCCGTCCCGAGATGCTTCAAGACAAGTATCTACATGCTTAGTCGCTTCATTATTCTTTCGCCTTACCGAACGCCAAGCGACAGGCTCTCGGCTCAGCTATTCCGGAATTGATCTTATCCCTCAGGCCCGAAAAACCATCAGGAGCAGCCTGCTATCTGACGCCCTTACCCGGCCCACAGGCACAGCCGAGCAGGACGGGCCGCCGAATTAGGCAGCCATGCGCAACTGATAGTTGCCAATTAGGTTTATTGCCGGATGATTAGCCAGGCCAACCGGCGTCCTGGACATGCAGCCTGTCTCTCCACTATCCGGTCGAAGCCATTCGCCCCCTATTCACTTTTCAAAAAGTCTCGCTCTCTGATTGTATTATACGAGGCCGTACCATAAACGGCAATTAGAAAACCATGCAAATTGGCTTTGATTGGCTTTGTTTTGCTCGACTCTGAAAACGCATCTTTTTTCATAATCCTTTGTCTTTATTGGTCTTGCGCTCATTTTGGCCTCACGGAAATTGGCTTTGTTTTGCATAATTTGTCGCAATTTCCCCGCGCAGGGATTCATAGCTGGTTCCGGCTTCGGCTCGCTCCGCCGCGACGATTTCTTTATCGGCGGCCCTGCGCGCATTCAGTTTCCGGATGACCAGGAGTCTTTGAAGCTCCAGTATCGTTTTATACAGGCTATGCTCCATTCGGCGTTCATACATCAACAGCCGTTCCAGCACCCTTGCATTTGAGAAGTCCTTTATGGCCATACGGCCGAGAGCCAAATCGCGGTCGCAGGCAGATGGATCACTCTGCGGCGGGTCTGCGCCTTTGAAAAAGATAGATTGGGCAAGTTTGGCTAACGGGTTGGATTTATTATCTGCGTCCAGGGCATCGATGGCCTGGTTCTGGATGCGACCGGCTCGTTTGAGCCGCCAGGAGAGACTGACAATCCGCTCGGCTAACATAGATTCCATAGGGCTGTCGGGGGCGAGCTCGGCGAGCATCCGGTCGCGGTAGAGGTCAAACTCGGCCTGGCTTTCTGAGCTTATTACGTCCTGGCCAGCCGTAAGTCCATGTTTGACAGCATTTTGTGAGATGGCGGCCTTGCCCTCAGGCGTCCGTGGGCCGGTCGATTTTTGCGCGTTACAACGGTTGGCGAGGATTTGAGCTTCGCTAGCCATATCCTTTGTTGCTCCTGTTTTCTGTCTCCTGTCTTCTGTATTCTCTTTTGTAGGTTAGATATATATTATACAATGCTGAATGTTAAGTGTCAAGTAAATTTTTGTGTTAGTAATTCGATTCTTGATGCTGGATTCTGAATTTTCGTTATGATCTCGACAGTTCTCGACGTGAAAAAGGGGGGATTCCCCGCCTAATTCCCTGATCTGCTGATCACCTTCACCCTGTTATCCTGGTTCCCTGGTCTTCTGTCCTCCGTCTTCCGTCATCTGTTCTTTCAGACCGTTGCCTAACGGTATCTCTTTCATTATTCTCTCCTACCTCTGCTCAACTACGTAGCCCCCTGGCTTGCTCATCATAACTCAAAAAGTGCCAGGCACCTTTAATTCCTCCCTGGGATTAAAGGGATTTGGATAGTTCTCCTGCAAAGAGAATATATTGGGCATTCCGCCTTTCATATCTTTGACTTCAGTGATCATCTCCGACAGCGATAGGCCGCTTCCAAACGCCGTGGCCCCCAGTCCCTGCAAAGAGATTTGTGCCGGTCACCGCGAGAGCAGAAACATCTGTGTTCGTCAAGCCATTATTGACCACAGTCCAGCTTGTGCCGTTGTTGTTGGAGAGAAAAACGCCGCCGCCGTCAGTACCTGCAAAGAGATTCGTGCCGCTCACCGCAAGGTCTTGGACATCTGTGTTCGTCAAGCCATTATTGACCACAGTCCAGCTTGTGCCGTTGTTGGTCGAGAGAAAAACGCCGCCGCCGTAAGTCCCAGCAAAGAGATTCGTGCCGCTCACCAAAATTGCTCGGACATCATTGTTCGTCAAGCCGTTATTGACCGCAGTCCAGCTTGTGCCGTTGTTGGTCGAGAGAAAAACGCCGCCGCCAACAGTCCCTGCAAAGAGATTTGTGCCGCTCACCGCAATGGCGCGGATAGAAGTGTTCGTCAAGCCATTATTGACCGCAGTCCAGTTTGTGCCATTGTTGGTCGAGACAAAAACGCCGCCGCCTCTAGTCCCTGCGAAGAGATTCATGCTGCCTGCCCCGTTGGGGCTCACCGCAAGGGCGAAAACCCAACTGTGCATGCCGTGCTCCGAAAGGTGGGGGACAGAAGTGTCCGGTAAGCCTGTTTTGACGGCAGTCCAGCTTTTGCCATTGTTGGTGGAGAGAAAAACGCCGCCGCCGTAAATCCCTGCAAAGAGATTCGTGCTGCTGACCGCAAGGGCACGGACAGAAGTGGCCGTCAAGCCGTTATTGACCGCAGTCCAGCTTGTGCCGTTGTTGGTGGAGAGAAAAACGCCGCCACCGTAAGTCCCTGCAAAGAGATTTGAGCCGCCTGCCCTGTTGGGGCTCACCGCAAGGGCGTGAACTTGAAGGTGCGTCAAGTTGTCATTGACCGGGCTCCAGCTTGTGCCGTTGTTGGTGGAGAGAAAAAGGCCGCCGCCACAAGTCCCTGCAAAGAGACTTGTGCCGCCTGCCCCGTTGGAGTTCACGGCAAGGGAGTTAAGGTGAAGATGAGTCAAACCGTTATTGACCTCAGTCCAACTTGTGCCGTTGTTGGTGGAGCGAAAAACACCACCGCCCCAAGTCCCGGCAAAGAGATTCCCGCCGCTCACCGCAAGGGCCATAACACTTCTGTTCGTCAAGCCGGTATTGACTGCAGTCCAGCTTGTGCCATTGTTGGTCGAGAGAAAAACGCCGCCTTCAGTCCCTGCAAAGAGATTCGTCCCGCCTGCCCCGTTGGGGCTCACCGCAAGGGCCATAACACTTCTGTTCGTCAAGCCGGTATTGACTGCAGTCCAGCTTGTGCCATTGTTGGTCGAGAGAAAAATGCCGCCGCCTCTAGTCCCTGCGAAGAGATTCGTGCCGCTCACCGCAAGGGCGGAAACATTTGTTTTCGTCAAGCCGTTATTGACCGCAGTCCAGTTTGTGCCATTGTTGGTTGAGAGAAAAACGCCGTCTTCGAGAGTCCCTGCAAAGAGATTCGTGCCGCTAACCGCAAGGGCGCAAACCCAGGATCTCGTCAAGCCGGTCGCAGTCCAGCTTGTGCCATTATTCGTTGAGAGAAATACACCCCCACCACCAGTCCCTGCAAAGAGATTCGTGCCACTCACGGCAAGACTATCTATCTGACCACCGTAGGGGCCGTTTGTTTGAACCCATTGAGCGTGAGCAATGCCTGCGTGCATCAGTGAAAGAAAGAACAGGACCAGAATGGATCGTACTTTATGCATATGTTTGACTCCTTTCGAATAAAAATTGATAAGGGCAATTTCAGTTAACGTTTCGCCAAGGAAATTAATGGTGTCCGGTAGATTTTCCCTCTTAGAAATCCGGGGACCCCTTACTTATTTCTCCCTTTCATTGAGGTTCTTTCGAGTCTCGCATAAGATTCTGCCAACAGATGCGTCAAATCTACCTCGTTGGGAATCCGTGAGCTTTAGATTATCACATTCTGTTCTGTTTGTCACGGATTATCAGAGAAATCCGAAGCACCAAATCCTGTTCTTTCTAAACAGCGTCAATCCGTGTTAATCCGCGTCGCAAAAGACAAGAACCCTGCCATAAATGGCAGGGCTAAACAATATAAATGTCTGTGTCCTCTGTGACCTCCTTCGACTTCGCTCAGGACGGCGTCTGTGGCTGATTGTTTTTTTACTTATTTTGCTCGTAGAAGACCATCCTCGGTGAGCCGGCGAAATTTTCAGTTGTCAATTTGCAATCGTCAATTTACAATTGTGTATATGCGAAATGGCGAACGTTTTGCGGGCGTTTTTTCAGCACAGTATTTTTCATGGAAGGATAAGAATATGACGGTTCTGGCGGAAAGATTGATAAAGGCGGTCGTTGTTTGGCCGATTGTTCTATTCGTAATGGGGGCCGCGGGCTGCGCAACCAAGACGGAGATACTGCCGCCTACTAATGTGGGCGTTTTATCAGCGATGCATCAAAGGGCCTTGAACGCGGCCACAACCAGGGCTATCGAGCAAGCCGGCATAGATGAGTCCTTTCTGGGGCCGGAGAAGGTCTACCTCGATGTTAAAGCGGTGGGGGCCGCGGACCTAGGCAAGCAGCACGTCTCCGGAGCCGTGCTTTCCGAACTGGATACCTTGGGCGCCGCAATGGTGGATGACCCCACGAAAGCGGGTTCCACCATCTCTTGTTTGATCCATGTCGCAGGGACAGACCCCGACAAGGGCGAGTTCCTCTTCTGGAAGTGGAAAGAGGTCAAGGCCGATGTTGAATTGAGCTTCAGCAAGACGGTTGGCCAAAAGGTGATAAAAAAACAAGGTGTAGGCAAAGCTACGTATAACGAGACGTGGTTCCTCTTTTTCGGGCCGGAGACAAAGATAAAGTAAGTCCGATGCGGGATTTATGTGCATGGGCGGCGTTTTAACAGGATATAAGTGGCTGCTGCTGCGTCCGATGACGCTGGTTGTGTTGGCCTTGCTGCTTTGGGGATGCAGTACGCAGGAAAGCTGCCTTGAGCAACGTTTTCCGCCCGAACTTGTCAGCAAGGCCCGTTCGGACTTTAAGATTGACATAACGGACTGGGAAATTCCTGCCGGCTGGACCGTTCCGACACGCGCCCGAGTGGAGCTTTGTTGTGAGGCGGGCGTAGGCGCCGAAGTGGAAAAGTATTGCCGGGAGAAACTCGACAAGTACCTGGCTGCCCGTAAGTTACAAATCGACCCTAACGAGCAGAATGAGCTGATGGTTTGCATCGTCAAGGCTGCCGAGATTCGTAAGCCTGTAAGAGCCGCGAAGGTAAGAATTGCCGTTGAGTTTTCCGCTCGACTGGGCTCCCCTCGACCTCGCTCGGGGCAGGCGGGGCAGGCATCTGCGGGCGATGCTGGCCCTGCTATGATGGGCATTGCAGATGGCATAGAGCCCCGGCCGGACCTGAGTTCCGGCGTCTGGATGCCCAAGTCTGCCTATTTTCGCGCTGCGCAGTACGCCATCGCCAAGATTATGGACCAGCTCGATAACATCCCCAAGCGCAGCCCTTCCCAGGGCTGAATCGCATCTTGAAGTTATGCCTACATGGAAAAGAGAACAATGGAAGAACCATTGCGTCGCCTACGCCTCTGCCCCCTAAGGGGGCTTCGGCGACGCTTGTCGGCGGGCGGCCAAATCTCAAGCCCCCAAATTTATTTAGGGGATTATACCTTTTTTCGTTGACCGCCAGCGGAAAATGCTTTAGCCTTTAGTTAGATTGCCGATGGCGAACAACACTGTGGCTCGTCCCGTATTTTTTGTGGGTCTTTATCGTTGTTTTGCGTAGGGACGGCTGGGGCGGGTAGCCTTTGTAAGGCTATGCCCTGACGGCAGTTAAGTTACAAAGAAAGTCTGGCGCCTGTTGCAGAGCGGGCTTGGGAATCGATGCCCGGCTGTGCACGGCGGCTGAAAGCGAATTAAGTGTGAAACGAAATCTCGTGGCAAAAAAGCGTTTGCTTGCCAACGACGCAGTGTCGGTGTTGAGCATAAAATCAGCTACCTATGTGCAGAAAACGACCCTCCCACGGGCGAAAATCCGAGGACCGGAGAGGTTTTTGGCTTAGTTAGCTGACTGTTCGCACGAAAAAAAAGATTTCGTAATTCACCGCGTTTCTTTGAATCTTTCCTGCCGAGAATCCCGCAATCCGTCCCGCGTAGTGGTGTTTCAGGCTCATTTGCGAGTCTAAGAAAAGGGTCGGAACTATGGAATCAATACTTATGGCAGTTCCGCTGCCGGATATTCCGGTGCCGGATATAGTGGCCACGGTTGTCGCGTTCGCTTTGGGAATTTGCCTTGGGATAATTGTCAAGCAGATAATCGACCGAACGAAGGCCAAGACTCTCAAGCAGGACCTTCAGCGACAAATCGAAGGCGCCAAACGGGAAGCGGAGAACATAATTAAATCTGCTCAGCTCGATGCTGCCGCAGAAACCATCAAAAGAAAAGAGGAGTTCACGGCTGAATCCGGTCGGATTCGTGCCGAACTGCGGGAAACTGAGACAAGATTAGCTAAGCGCGAGGATGTTCTGGAACGCCAGGCTGAAGGGCTTGCGAAGCGGGAGGAATCATCGCGACAGCAGGAACAAGAGCTCGACCGGAGACTGCGAAACGTCGAACTGAAGGATAAACAGCTCTCGGCTTTGATGGCACAACAGAAGAATCAACTACTGAAGATTACCGCGATGGATATCAATGAGGCCAGAGAGCTGCTGCTAAAGCGTCTCGAAGATGAGTGCGAGCATGAGATGTCGGCCTTGATTACCCGCAAAGTCGATGAGGCCAGCGAAACTGCCGATGAAAAAAGCCGGGAAATCATCAGCACCGCCATTCAACGGTACGCTGCCGAGCAGACCTGCGAAGTTAGCGTCTCGACAGTTGATATCCCCAATGACGATATGAAAGGCCGAATCATCGGGCGCGAAGGCCGCAACATTCGGGCGTTCGAAAAGGCTACCGGCGTAGATGTCATCGTTGACGATACGCCCGGAACGATCGTAGTAAGCGGCTTCAATCCGGTCAGGCGGGAGGTTGCCCGCCTCTCAATGGAGCGGCTGATACAGGATGGGCGAATCCATCCGACGCGGATCGAGGAGCTTGTCACCCAGACCAAAAAAGACGTCAACCTCAAGCTCCTGCAACTCGGCAAAGACGCTGCCGTCGAGGCCAACGTCAGAGGATTGAACAACAAGGTGCTCAGTCTGATCGGGGCTTTGAGCTTTAGAACCAGCTACGGCCAAAACGTGCTTCGTCACAGCATTGAAGTGGCATTTCTAACGCAGGTCATGGCTGACGAGCTTGGGCTGGACGGCTCGATCGCCAGGCGTGCCGGCCTGCTGCACGACATCGGCAAGGCCATCGACCACGAGGTTGAGGGCAGCCACCCAGCCATAGGCGCAAATTACCTCAAGCGGTTCAACGAATCGTCTGTCGTGCTAAACGCTGTCGCCGGACATCACGGGGACATCCCACCGGATAATCCTTACACCCCATTGGTTGGTGCCGCCGATGCAATTAGCGCCTCGCGTCCCGGTGCCAGAAGGGAAACGCTGGAAAGATATATAAAGCGGCTGGAAAACCTCGAGGAGATTGCTACCAGCTTTAAGGGTGTTGAGAACGCCTACGCCATTCAGGCAGGGCGAGAAATCCGCGTGATTGTCGATGCATCCAAAGTCGATGACGGAGCAGCTATGAAAATCGCACGTGACATCGCCACGAAGATTGAGGCAGAAATGACCTATCCCGGCGAAATCCAGGTGACGCTGCTGCGCGAAGTCCGCTGCATAGAATACGCTAAATAATATCGCAGTTCGTATTGCAAGCTGAACTATAATGAAACTTGAGCTGGCCAGTCTTCGCAAGGCAGTTGAATCTCTGGAAAGAACATTAAATGTAGCCAATGACAAGGATTTTATAGCGGAGTTAAGTCCCGACCAAATAGATGCCATAAAGGCAGGCGTTATCCAGAACTTTGAAGTGGCATACGAGCTTTGCTGGAAGTATATCCAGCGATGGTTACGACAAAACATTTCTCCGGCGGATGCTGAGTATCCACGTACTCGCAAAGAATTCTTTCGTATGGCAGCCCGTTACGGTCTGATTGATGACCCACTTGCCTGGTTCACTTATGGCGATGCACGCAACCTTAGCTCGCATATTTACGATGAACAAAAGGCTGAATCTGTCTATGAAACCGCATTACGTTTTATAACTGATGCGAAATCTCTGCTGGAGCACCTGGAAGAACGTAATGATTGATATAGAGGAAAGATATTTAGCCGAGATTCAGCGGATTTTGAGTGAGCGGGCGCCTGACTGTGAAGTCCGGGCGTTCGGTTCACGCATCGGGGGCAATGCCGAAAAATACTCTGACCTTGACCTGGTGCTTGTCGGCAACGAGAAATTGGACTGGCGAAGAATAGAGTCATTAAAAGATGTCTTTGCCGCCTCCGACCTGCCTATAATTGTCGATGTAATCGACTGGCACACGCTCTCGGATGAGTTTAAGGCCGTTATAGAAAAGAGCTACGAAATAATACAAAAGAACGTTGATAAATCCAAAAGCAACTTTATCTATAAAAACCCACAAACCAGAGATAATTCGTGACGATCCTTTGGAGAAACAGGACAACAGAGAAAAAGAATAGCAACTTATGAAGTTAAATATTCTTTGTATCGGTGACATCGTTGGTCGGCCTGGCAGACGCATTGTCGCTGAGAAACTAAAGACGCTGGTGAAGGAACGCCAGATCGATTGCGTGATCGCCAACGCGGAGAACGCCGCGGGCGGCTCAGGGCTAACCCCACAAATCTACGAGAAATTGCTGCGATATGGCGTAAACCTTATCACGCTGGGCGATCATAGTTACCGCAAAAGAGAGATAATTCAGACCCTGGAGACAGCCGAGAACATCGCCCGGCCGGCGAACTTTTCCGAGCATGCTGCCGGCAGAGGTTTCGGCCTCTATAAAACCGGCAAAGGCCCAACGGTGGCGGCGGTCGCTCTTATCGGCCGGCTGTTTATGAAGCCCGCCGACTGTCCTTATACCGGCGTAGACAAAATCCTGCCCAAGGTCCAGCAGAAAGCCGATATTGTGATTGTTGACTTTCATGCCGAAGCCACCAGCGAAAAACAGGCGATGGGCTATCACCTGGATGGGCGGGTCAGCCTGTGCTTCGGCACTCATACCCACGTCGTAACTGCGGACGAAAAAATCCTGCCCAAAGGCACAGCCTACATCACCGATATTGGCATGACCGGTGCTCACGATTCAGTGCTGGGCCGCGGCATCGAGAGCGTGTTGAAATCGTTTAGAACGCAGATGCCGTTTCCCTTCGAAATTGCTACCGGCGACGTGAAAATGAATGCCGTTTTGGTCACGGTGGATAGCAACAGTAAATGCGCCGAGCGCATCGAGCGAATTACGGTTGGTGCTGACAGCGAAGAGTCTACGCGCTACGATACCGACGACGGCAAGCCTGAATACTTCAACAACACCTTCTGACAATGACGGAACAATCGCGATAAGGTTTCAATAGGTCTTATTGCAGAAATGGGTTATGTGCCTTTTCGCGAGCGATGGTGGTTTCCGGCCCGTGCCCGGGATAGACCCTCGTTTTCTCAGGCAGAGTCAAAAGTTTTTGCCCTATGCTCTCTAAAAGCTGTGACATACTGCCGCCCGGAAAGTCTGTTCGGCCAACCGATTCGGCAAAAAGCGTATCGTCGGTGAAGACAGCTCCCTCATCTTCGCAGTACAGACAGATGCCGCCCGGCGTGTGGCCGGGCGTGTGAAACACGTGTAACCTTATGCCGGCCCGCTCGATTATGTCACCATCCTGCAAAAGCAAGTCTGCTGGGCCGGCCTTGATCAGTCTGCCCGCAAAAGCCGACAGGTTGTGCGTTGGTTCAACAAGCATCGAAGCATCGTGCTTATGAACGTAGACCTTTATCTGCGGAAAGTTTTTCCGCAGTAGGGCGACGCCGGCAATATGGTCTGCGTGCCCGTGGGTCAGAACCGCCGCAACCGGATTTAGTTTGTGCCCCTGAAGAAAATCAATAAGCTGTTCGGCTTGCAGCCCCGGATCAATAATAAGACAATCCGTGACCGTTGCGCTATCCCGCAGGACATAACAGTTAGTTTCAAACGCACCCAGAATCAAACAGTCGATCTTCATTTGTCGGGTCTCGATTGTAAATTTTCATTTGTCGATTGTCAATTGTCGGCGCTTGACCGACGGGGCTGGTTCTGTTACTGTGTTCGGGATGAGCGCTTTCAAGCGGGTATTTAAGTATGTCTGGCCGCAGTGGCCGCGCATCATTGCCGTCGTCGCCAGTGCAACACTTGTCTCTGCTCTTTTATCTCTGAGTCTGGGGACAGTTATACCACTGCTGAAGGTTATGATGGGCGAGGAGGGCATCCACGGGTGGGTGGAAAGGGAAATCGCCGCTTACCGGTACGGCATAATCTTCTCTGTCCCGGAGAAACTGGAATCCGCCGAATCCGGCGTTGCCTGCCCTCTCCTGGTAACGGACGTTAAGCAGCGTAGCGCCGCAGAAAAGGCAGGGCTGCAAAAACTCGATACGATTATCGGCGTCAACAGACCTTCGCCTGACCAGCAGCAAGTGTCGCCACTGGCCGGCAGCCAACAAATTCCACGAGCCAGGCTGCTCGAAGCACTGGCAACCGCGCCGGCATACACCGACCTGACCGTTCAACTGCGTCGGATCAGTAGTGCGGGCTTGGATGACACTAAAGTGCTAACATTCAATACGGGCGCCAAGCCCTTTTATGTGGACCGTTTGGAGAGCTGGCTGAGGCTTCTGCCCAGAGAACAAACCAGCGAAAACCAAATAAGAGTCGTAATGTCTATTATTCTGGCGGTAGGGGTCGTCACCGTTATTAGATGTCTGGCAAAGTTCTACCAGGAGTACGTGGCTCAGAAGGTGGTCCAGGTGGCAATAAATCATCTGAGGGAGGACGCTTTCGGCCACGCCTTGGAGATACCCATCGGATTTTTTGCAAATGAGAGGCCAAGTGACACCGTCAGCAGGATTGTTCGCGATACCAGCGTAATGGGAAAGGCCGTCAGCGTCATGCTTGGAAAAGCGCTGCGTGAGCCGCTGAACGCCCTTCTTATGGTGGCATTGGCCATGCTGCTGAACTGGCATCTGACCGTGATTTTCCTATGTGGCGCGCCGCTCGTGCTGGGATTGCTGATTGTCTTCGGCAGAAAGATGAAGCGTGCTACCAGGAAATCGCTGGTGGCCGGCTCTGAAATGCTGGCAAAGCTCCAGGAAGCAATGGCAGGACTTAAAGTCGTCAAGGTCTACAACCGCCGCCAGTATGAGAGGGAAAGGTTCGAGCTGATAAATCGGCGGCTGCTAAAGCAGTTACTAAAAATGTCCAAAGTCGACGCCGCTACCATGCCGGCAATGGAAGTGCTTGGAATGATGGCGGCTTCCGCCGCGTTGTTGGTGGGCTCGTACTGGGTTACCGGCGGCCACATGGACGGCAGCAAATTCATCGGCTTATTGCTCTTGCTGGGCGCCGCTGCGGAGTCGGCACGCAAGACAAGCGATATTTGGAACAAGATACAAGAAGCAAATGCCGCCGCGGAAAGGGTGTTCGCGGTGATAGATACGCCGGCAGAGCATGAAAAGCGTAATGCGATTAAGCTGCCGCCATTGAAAAGGACAATAGAATTCCGAGATGTCGTATTTACTTATCCTGGTGCCGATGAGCCGGCGCTGAAGGGGATCAATCTGATAGTGCCCGCAGGCCACAATGTTGCCATCGTCGGACCTAACGGCTCAGGCAAAACCACCCTGGCAAATCTGATACCGAGATTTTACGATCCGGATAGCGGCCAGGTTTTCGTAGACGGCACAGACATTCGCGATGCAACATTGAGTAGTCTCCGCAGCCAGATGAGCATGGTGACACAGAATGTGGTGACATTCAACGACACCATCGCAGCAAATATAGGCTACGGCAAGGATGATGCTACCAGGGAAGAAATTGTTGCTGCGGCCCAGCGCGCTTTTGCCCACGAATTTATTAGTCTGCTGCCTGATGGATATGACACGGTGATCGGCGAGCACGGCGCAGGGCTCAGCGGCGGGCAATTGCAGAGAATTGTCATCGCGCGAGCGATTCTTAAGAACCCATCAATCCTGATTTTCGATGAAGCAACCAGTCAGGTTGACGCCGACAGCGAGGCTAAAATCAGAGACGCTATCGAGGAAATTATGCAGGATAGAACCACTTTTATAATCGCCCACAGATTCAGCACCGTGGTTGGCGCAGATATGATAGTGGTAATGGACGGCGGGCAAATTATCGCTCAGGGCCGGCACGATGAACTGCTGGCGAATTGCCCACAGTATCAAAGTCTATGTGAGACGCAGCTTGTAAGGGCGTGAGAAATAACCTTACCGGTGGGCGCATACGGATGTCTGGTATTTCGGAATCTGGTTTATGGCTGAACTGTCACGGGAACAAAAAGCACACCAACTCTTTAAGAAATTCGAGGGCAATCCTATATTAACGCCCGAAGATTGGCCATACCCGACCAATGCTGTCTTTAATCCCGGCGCAGCCAAGCTCGACGGCGAGACGCTGCTACTAGTGCGCGTCGAGGACATGCGAGGGTTTTCGCACTTGACCGTTGCCCGCAGTGCAGACGGCTTCACAAACTGGCAGGTCGACCCCACGCCAACTCTTGAAGCCGACCAAAACTCACGGGAAGAAATGTGGGGCCTGGAAGATCCTCGCATTGTCTGGCTCCAAGAGCAGAAGCAGTTTGCCGTGACCTACGTCTCTTTCAGCGAGGGCGGCCCAGTGGTATCGTTGGCGATTACCAAAAACTTCCGGACTTTTGCCCGCCTGGGTACGCTTTTGCCGCCCGAAGACAAAGATGCCTGTCTGTTTCCTCGAAGATTCAATTCGCGATTTGCATTGATTCACCGCCCTATCGTTCGAGGCGAGGCGCACATCTGGCTGAGTTTCTCGCCCGACCTGAAGCATTGGGGCGACCATCAACTGCTGATTAGAACCAGAGCCGGCTATTGGGACTGTCACAGAGTGGGTCTGGCTTGTCAGCCCATAGAGACGCCACAGGGTTGGCTGCTGTTTTATCACGGCGTACGCAGTACGGCTGCGGGACAGTTGTACCGTGTCGGCCTGGCGATTCTTGATCTGAACGCGCCGTGGAAGGTCCTGCGTCGAAGCGACGAATGGATCTTGGGGCCGGGCACATATTATGAACGGGTCGGCGACGTGGGCGGAGTGGTCTTCCCGACCGGTGCTGTGGTTCACAAAGAGGCCGATCAGCTAAATCTGTATTATGGTGCCGCCGACTGCACTGTTGCCGTCGCTACCGCTAAGCTAAGTGATGTGCTCGACTATATTATGTCATGTCCCCAGGCGGAAGAGTGAATACTGTACAATATGTCCTCTCCTCCCTGCGTCTCCCAGGTCAACAAACTCGGCGCCTCGCCAATTATCTCAATTAACAGACACGCTCGCAAAAAAAGCCAGATTCGTCATACAACAGAATCTGGCTTCGGAGGAGGGTGATGAAAAGCTATTTGTTAGCCTGCAAAAGCACAGATTAAATGAACTCGATTAATACCTAATAGATAATCGAATGACCGCCAGAGATTTCTTTAGCGAAAAAAGGAAAATTGGAAGAAAATCTACACTAATTCCTTCCGAAGTTCAATCCCCTGGTTAAGCGAATCCTAACTTTTTCTGCCACTTTCTCTAAAACTCTTCGGCTCGCGGCCTATAACTAGTTTATTTTACTGCCCATAATCGAATTTTGTTCTTATGTTCTAACTGAAAAGCTGTTATTTGTTCGGCGACGCGCCTGTGCCGGGTGCAGCTCCGGTTGCTCTCTTGGCTGTGTGCTTCAGGCCTGTAATGGCTTCCGTTGTGCACTGTGACGGCCTGGATTCACACTCATCCATCGGCGCATCTTTGCCATCTTGCCAGGACCACGAGCTGAGTGGTAGGACGCACGTTTAGCCGTCGCCGGTACGGCGAGGGACTCCGCAATAAATTGCGGGGCTAAATATTGTTTTGGGTTCAGCGAAGGTGTCTTTGTTCTTACTCCGGCACAGGCAGACCCAGCTCGGCGAGCACCTTTTTCATATCTTCCCAGACCAGTCTGCGATTTTCCTCTGAGTAGTTTCGCAGTAGATAGGCTGGGTGGTAGGTTGGAATGAGCTTCATCGGCGGTCGGCCAATGCCGGTATAGTATTCGAGGAATTGGCCGCGTAGTTCGCCTATGGCCTTATTGGTATTTAACAGCGTTCGGGCTGCGTGCGCACCCAGCGCTACAATAATCTCAGGATTTATCAGCTCTATTTGTCTTTGTATGTAGGGCAAACAGCTTATTATCTCTTCGGGACGTGGGTCGCGGTTTTCAGGCGGCCGGCATTTCAGGATATTGCCTATCCAGACATCGCTTCGTTTCAGTCCACATGCTTTGATTATCTTATCCAGCAGTTGGCCGGCTCTTCCGACGAAGGGTCGGCCCTGAGCATCTTCATCCGCTCCAGGCGCTTCGCCTACGAACACTATGCGGGCACACGGACTACCTTCGCCGGGCACTGAATTAGTTCGCAATGAGCCAAGGTCGCATTTGCGGCAGCGATCAACCTCATTGGCGATTTTTTGTAGTTCGCTTGTGGTCTCCGCGGCAGATGCGCGACTATCTTGCTCTGGTTGCTCGGGCGATTCTGTTCTGCCCTTGACGGTAAAGCCGGTGAAAAACTGCTCCATCTCCAAGTGCTGGCGAACGACTTTATCAATATCCTTCTCCATCGCAGCGGATTGTAATGCCGGCATAAAGACCGAGCAACAAAAAAGGGCGCGCCCAGAAGGCAGCGCCCTTTCTAAGAATCCGTATCCAGGTAATCCGTCACACCAGACCCTGTGCGAGCATTGCGTTGGCGACCTTGATAAAGCCGCCTATGTTCGCTCCAGCAACGAGGTTGCCCGGGCAGCCGTATTCCTGTGACGCCTGGCTGATGTTTCTATAGATTCTGACCATGATGTTCTTCAACTCAGCGTCGGCTTTTTCGAAAGTCCAGGGAATGCGCTGACTGTTCTGTGCCATCTCAAGGCCTGAGACGGCGACTCCGCCGGCGTTGGCTGCCTTGCCGGGCAGAAACAACACTTTATTCTCGTGGAATACTCTTACGGCTTCGGGCGTGCACGGCATATTGGCGCCTTCAGCCGCTGCCAGGCAGTGGTTCTTCGCCAGGGTTTTGGCAGATTCCTCGTCGAGCTCATTCTGTGTTGCGCAGGGCAGCGCAACATCACATTTGACATTCCAAACGCCGCTGCAGCCCTCGGTGTATTGGGCATTCTTGTGGATCAGGACATATTCCTTTATGCGTTTTCGTTCCACTTCTTTGATCTGTTTAACAGTATCCAGCTTAATGCCGTCCGGGTCATATATGAAGCCGTTAGAGTCACTCATCGTGACGACCTTGCCGCCGAGCTGCTGCACCTTTTCGACAGCATAAATGGCGACGTTTCCTGAGCCTGATACGCAAACGGTCATTCCTTGCAGACTGCGTCCGATGTCCTTCAGCGCTTGCTCAACTATGTAGACCAGCCCATAGCCGGTGGCTTCGGTTCGCACGAGTGAGCCGCCCCAGTCCAGGCCTTTGCCGGTAAGAACGCCGGTGAATTCATTGCGGATGCGCTTATACTGCCCGAACATAAAGCCGATTTCACGGCCTCCGACTCCGATGTCGCCCGCCGGAACATCGGTATCCGGACCGATATGCCGGCACAACTCGGTCATAAAGCTCTGGCAAAAGCGCATGACCTCGGCGTTGCTTTTTCCTTTAGGATCAAAATCGGCCCCGCCTTTGGCGCCGCCCATCATCAGGCCGGTCAGCGAGTTCTTCAATATCTGCTCAAAACCGAGAAATTTGATTATGCCCAGATATACCGTGGGGTGAAAGCGGATGCCGCCCTTATATGGGCCCAGCGCGCTATTGAACTCGATGCGAAAGCCGCGGTTCACCTGGAAATTGCCCCTATCGTCCTGCCAGGGCACGCGAAAAATGACCTGCCTTTCCGGCTCAACCAGACGCTCGAGTATTTTGGTCTTGACGTATTCTGGATGCTTGTCGAGGACCGGTCCCAAACACTCAAGTACCTCTTTTACCGCCTGATGAAACTCGATTTCGCCGGGATTGCGTTTCAAAACTTGTTCATATACGGTTTTGATAACGTCGCTTGGTATCATAGGCAAACCTCTCGGGACCTAATGTTTTTTTTCACAGATTCGCCGAACAGAATCCAAGTAGTGCTTCAGCAACCAGAATTTCTCTAGAAACTCAGGCCATCCACAAGAAGGGACAAATCCGTCCTTCGCTTCGTCGAGAATCATGCCTGACGAGCTAACAATTCGTTTAAATTCCCCCCAAATTTCTGCCCAGACTTTGTTTGCATCCTCAGTGACCGAACCAGCCACTTTCAACAGATGCTCGAGCTCCGTCATAGGTGTGAAGGGTAGGATCGCAGGTTCCTCACTATTCGACCCCTCCACGTCAGGCATCTCTTCTCTCTGGTTCATTTTTCACGACACTCCTATTCTTATCTAACGGCAACCACATCGGAGGCGATAGATAGTAAGGTGGCAACACCCTTGATTCTTGTATACTTTCTTTGACATTAGCAGATTATGTATGCGCCTAAAACTGAATATATCTCGCACATATACCGCACGTTTTCTATGGATATTTGCCCACACATAATGCCCACGAATCCCACATAAGAGTTGCGCAATTTTGCCCTCGATGCTGACTCGTGTCAGAATAAGTGAGCATGTAAGATATTTTGGCTCAACTAGTTATGTCTCAGCCTGCCGCCGGAAAAAAATTCTTGATGTATCAGGCATTTGCAGCGATAATACTCCCATTAGATATTTAGGGTTGCAAATCAATGTGTGTTGTATGGGTGAAATAGATGGCTGAGAAGCCTACTCGTGCTGAACTTTTGGAGGAAGTAGATGCTCTCCGTAGGCGTGTGGCAGAATTGGGCAGCGCTAACGCTTCAGACCAGCCGCCTTCAGAACTTGAGTGGGCTTTGCGAGAGCGTGTCAAAGAGTTGAACTGCCTCTACACGATATCCACACTTGCGGAGTCGCACTTTCATTCTGCAGAGCGGTTCCTGCAGAGCGTGGCCGATTGCCTGCCCGGAAGCTGGCAATTTCCCGAATACGCGTGTGCGCGAATCGTTTACGGTAACAGAGAGTATGTGACAGTAGGATTCAGGGAAAGCAAGTGGAGAATGGCAGCAGATGTATTTGCTGACGGCAAGCCCGTAGGCATTGTGGAAGTGTTCTACAGGAGAGTGGTTCCTACGGCCGCTGAGAGCCCGTTTCTGAAGGAAGAATATGCTCTCATTCGTGCAGTGGCTGAGCGGGTTGGCAGCGTTTTGATGCACATGAAGGCCGAGGCCGACCTGCGTGCAGCACACAAGGCCATACAGAGAGAACACAAGGCACTACAAGAGGCAAACACAGCACTGCGTGCAGTCCTCTGCCGGCTTGAGGAGGATAAACAGGAGATCAAAGCGTCCATTCTTGCCAACGTTCAGAAGATCATTATGCCCATCGTCTTTGAATTGGAGCTCGAATTGAGAGGACCTCAGCGGTCCTATGTGACACTGCTACGGCAGAACCTCCAGGACATCGCCTCGTCATTTCTGACGCAGATATCCAGAGATCATATGCAGTTGACGCCAGTCGAGATTGCAATCAGCACAATGATCCGCAACGGGCTGTCGAATAAGGAAATCGCACAATTGCGGTCTATCTCTCCAGCAACGGTCCAGCGGCATCGAGAGAACATACGACGTAAGCTGGGCCTGAAAAACCGCAAGATCAACCTGGTCACATATCTACAGGGTTCATTCTCCCGAGAATCCGCGCCGAGTACCGACGCGCTGTAACTGTCCGTGAGCCGAAGGCAGATGTGAGATTAAGACATCTGATACTTCGACGGCACACCGAGAAATTTAAGTTAGGCGTTTATAATCTTTTCGGCCTCTTCTCTGTAGGCGTCCATCACATATGGTATGCCAGATACTTGGGCGGCTTCAGTGGTCAGAGCCATCACGTCGTCCCTGCCGATTGTTGAAATCGTGAAGTTCCTGCTGCCGGCCATTAGCTGTTGCAGCCCGACTCTGAGCTTATCGGCGAAGGTGTAAAGCCCGATGGCTCCCAGCGGCATTTGCTTGACAGTGTCTTTGCCATACCTGGCAACGAGGTCTTCATAGCAAACAAATATCTCTTCGACGGTCGAGCCGAACTCACTCACTGTTTTTGGCAGAGCATTCGCACCCTCCTGCAACCATAATCCGATATTTTTGCCGACCATGCCAGGAATCATAAGGGCCCGGCCCATACAGACCGCTTTGACAAATGGAGCACCCATTGCCAGGACCTTAAAGATGTGGTCTTCGGTGCTAAATCCGCCGGCCATGGCAATATCCGGTACAAAAGCGCCCTTATCTGCCAGCTTTTTGCATAGGTCATAAGTCATTGCCTGCAGGTAGAACGTGGGGATGCCCCATTCCTCCATCATCCGCCACGGGCTCATTCCGGTCCCGCCTGGAGCTCCGTCAATAGTCAGCAGGTCCAGCTTGGCATCGGATGACCACTTAATTGCCATCGCCAGTTCGCGCATAGGGTAGGCGCCGGTCTTTAGCGTCACGCGCTTAGCACCGAGCTTGCGGACGCGTTCGACCTCTTTCATGAAACCCTCCTGATCCACAAAACCAAGACGTGAATGCCTCTCAAAGTGCTTTAAGGCACCTTCTTTGAAGGCCTTTTGGTGGGCTTCGACGGATGGGTCAGGAGTAACCAGATAGCCCCTTTTTTGCAATTCAAGGGCGCGTTCAAGTGAATCAACCTGAATCTCTCCGCCAATGCACTTAGCTCCTTGGCCCCATTTAAGCTCGATACCCTTGACAGCCAGTTTTTCAATAACATATTCAGCAACACCCAGACGCGTATCCTCTACGTTCATCTGCACAATCATATCGCCATAGCCCTCACTCCATCTGAGATATTGCTCGACACGCTGGGCCATATTCGGCGCCTTTTTAATTTTGCCTTTTGAATCGAGCTCCAATTCAGGGTCGATACCACAGACGTTTTCACCGCAAACTATTGTTATACCGGAAATTGCAGCACCAGCCGCAAAGTGCTCCCAGTTCTTGCGAGCAATATCCGTTGAACCCAGAGCACCGGTGAAAATGGGCATACGCATCTTAACCTTGTGCTTGCCGCCGTATTCAGTTTCAGTGTTGACCATGGTAAACAGAGTATTGTCCGGGTTACCGACCTGGCCGTCTGGCAGACCCTTGGCGCCAAGAGCATAGCCCTGGATGTTCAGGTGTGAGTAGTCGATGGGGTAGTTCTTATCGCCGCCAGCCGTCAGTGTTCCAAACGGACCAGGATAGAGCATTTCCCTGCCCCGGAATGAAGACTTAAAGATCTCACAATTACCTCGGCAGCCGTCGATACAGCGAGTGCAAATGCCTGAAACTGGCGAAACGCTCCTGGAACGGTTTGAAGTCTGTGTCACCTCATTGGCGTTGGGTTGCTGCAAGCTCATCTTTTTTGCTCCTTAAAAATCTCCAGTTTTTTTGTTTGATTAGTACGACTTATAGTATAGAATCCTGAGCTTATAAGTATAATCTCAAGTACCCGCTTTTCAAAGCGTTTTATATTCATAAGTATTATTAGATAAGCTAATAATGCAAATCGAAACACTGAAAATGTTCTGTGATTTGGCTGATCTGCGCAGCTTCTCCAAAACGGCGGAGAAGCACCTTCTAAGTCAATCAGCGGTCTCACAGCAGATTGCTCAACTGGAGCTTGGCCTAAAGTGCCAACTGCTGGACAGAAAAAAGAGACCTTTGGAGCTTACTACCGCCGGCGAGGTGTTTCACACGGCCTGCAAAGAAATCCTCGATAGGTATGAACAACTCAGAAGTGAGCTAAATGCCGTGAAGTCATCGGCCAGCAACAGGATAAACGTAGCCGCGATATTCAGCATCGGTATGCACACCCTGCCGGACTATGTCAAGACGTTTATGGTCAGCTATCCTAACGTCAACGTCCATATCGAGTACTTTGGTGCCGAGAGGATCTACGAGCTGGTTCTGAGCGGAGAGATCGACATCGGCCTGGTGGCAGTAGCCAAACTGGATAAAAGGCTTGAGGTGTACGAGTTTGAGAATGAGCCGCTGGTCTTGGCGTGCAGCCCCAAACATCTATTGTCGCACGAGTCGCAGGTCGATATTCATAAATTGCAGTTTGAAAGGTTCATTGCCTTTGAAAAAAATGTGCCTACGCGCGAGTGGATTGATAATATCTTGGCGCGTTACGATGTTGCGGTTCGGCCGGTGATGGAATTTGATAACATCGAAACCATCAAGCGGGCGGTAGAAATAAACTCAGGGATAAGCATACTGCCGCAGACTGCGATACTTCAAGAAGTAGGCAGCGGCACGATAAGGGCGATACCTTTCTCGAATGAGAATTTTTTCAGGCCGACGGCTATAATAGTCCGTAAAGGCAGGATTTTGAGCCAGGCCGGCCGATACTTCATTGAACTACTTCGGAAAAAGGCTAAATAAAAACGTAATGTCAGTCAAAGCCGTAATATTTGATCTGGATGGTACAATAACCCAGCCGTACTTTGACTTTGATGCCATTCGCAAAGAGATCGGGCTGGACAAAAATTCAGGGCCTATCCTGGAGTCGATGCAGAAAATGACCCCGGAGCAGCGGCAACGGGCAGAGCAGATTCTCCATTATCACGAGCAGAAGGCAGTGGTAGAATCTAAGCTCAATCCCGGCGCCAAGCAGACGCTTTCGGCTCTTCGTCAAGCCGGAGTCAAGATCGGCATATTGACGCGCAACAGGCGAAGCAACGCCGAGGCTATCGCCGTCAAGCACAAGTTGAAATTCGATGCCATCGTCGACAGAGACGATGGGCCGGTCAAGCCCGATGCCTTTGGCGTGCTGCGCTTGTGCGAGCAATTCGGCGTAAAGCCGGAGCAGACCCTCGTTGTGGGCGATTATCTTTTCGATTTGCTCTCGGCAAAAACGGCAGGGGCGGCAGCGGTGCTGCTGGCCAATCACGAAAGGGCCGACGAGTTCGCCAAGCACGCGGATTTTACGATTCAAAACATAAAGCAGGTGCTTCAAATCGTTCGAGATAAAAAGTAACATTTAGCTGACAGGCAGTAGCGCAAGGAAGGCTGACTATGGGCGGAAAGATGGTATTCAAGGTTGGCTTGATTCTACTATTAACCAGCGGTGTCTGCTGGGCCGGCAAAGATGCGGAAAGCTCAACTGGTCGCCAGGGGAAAGACACAGACGTCAATTCGGTTGACACCGTCTTGGAGCAGCTCAGACAGAGGATGTCAAAAGTTCAATCCTACCAAGCTGAGGTCGAATACCGATATAAGCAGCCCTTGCTCGAATCAGAATCTCTTCGCAAAGGAGTTTTTTATTATGCAAAGTTTGGCCAGCGGTCGAAACTGAGGGTAAATTTCCAGACGCTCAAACAAGACCAGGAGAAAGAGCAGCAATACGTCGAGCACTTTATTTTCGACGGCGTCTGGCTTATGCATATCGACTACCAGACTAAGCAGCCTAAGATGTATCAATTGGTTGAGCCGAACAAGCCTGCTGATGCCTTTGAGCTGGCAAGTAGAAATCTGCCGATAATCGGCTTTACGAAAATAGAGGATTTGAAAAAGCATTTTGAGATCAGCCTTATTGAGGCGACAAAGGAAGAAGAGAAGAATTTTATTCATCTTCAGTTGAAGACCAGGCCGGCGTCATTTTATAAGGATCGGTATAGCTCTATCGACTTCTGGATCGACAGGAAATTGACCCTGCCGGCAAAAGTGCTTGCCGTCACAACCGAACCGGAGCCCCCATATTCAGATATTTACGAGATAAAATTGCTTAAACCGAGAGTCGATCAGAAGGTAGATGACAAGCTCTTCGAGCTTACGGTTCCCGATGGTTTCAGCAAGCCGGAGGTGGTTCCACTAAAGAAAAAGGACGATCAAAGCTAATCAGCCGCCCTGCGTCGCGGGTCGTTTAGCGTCAGCAAGGAGAGCCGGAGCCGATTAGATGAGTGTAATTACAGTATCTAATAAGTCTTTTGACCAACTAATCGCGGAACGTGCCCACAAATTGTTGGGCCTGGCAGACTATCTACTGCGCTGCCGAGCGAGCAATGAATTTCTCATACGTCCGTTTCTGGGCGAGTTTCTTTCGGAATCGATGCAGCTTGAGGAGCTTCTGGATGCCTATGACGCCCGCAACAATTGCCGGTGGTGCTTATTCAGGTCATTGATTGCAGCGATCAAGCTTTTTTCCGACGTCAGCTACGAGCTGCTTCATATTCAGCATGCATTGCCGGCCTATCGTCTTTTGCCGATCGAACATGACTTTGCAAAGGCCACCCAGGAGACGCTTGACTTCACCGGCGGGGTACTTATGCGGGCGGCCGGCCAAGCACTTGCCATAGCCAATGAGCTGGGCCTGCCGGTTCCATTAGAAAGTCCTGGGCAGAATTCTTTCTGCGAAGAGCTTCCCCCTGGTCGACTGCTGCGCAACTGCCGCGCACACAGGACCGAGACGGTCTCGGAAATAGTGACTCTCTTGGCCACCGCTTTTTTGAACCTCGCCGCTGAAAGTAAGGATGTTCGAGCTGCCTGCGGCGCGGTGCCCGAAGAATATAACCGCTACCTGGCGCACTCAGTTACCGAGGAGAGTCTGCGAAGTCTGGAGCTTCGATTTCACAGCCTTCAGTCGCTGTATGACACGCACGTCTCAGGCACGCAAGCCGAAAGCCTGGATGCGGATTTGTTGGTTCTGCGGGGGCACATAAGCGTTGTTTTTCATCTGCTCAAAACCTCTACGTTATTCGCTCACTACTACGAACGCCACGTCAACAAACAGCCTTGCGATATTGCAGCCGGGCAGGAACCTCTGGCTCGGACCGAGGTCCTGTTGGGCGTGCTTATGAAATATTCTATTACCTATATCAGCTTGTACATCGGCTGTGCAGAAAATCTGTGCCGGCAGATGCTCAAGCGATACGCCGAGGTTGGCCGGGTCGAAGTGCCCATACCTTCGTACCGCGGTTTTCATGTTCGCCCGGCTACGCTGATCGCCAAGATTGTTCATCATTACGGAAGCAAAGTGCGCATGCAAGTGGATGAGGAGATATATGATGCCAGCTCAGCGCTGGAGTTGTTCCGGGCCAACGAAAAAATAAACGCCCAAAAACGGCGGCGACTGGCTGGTGAGGTTGTTCGTCTCAGGCTCCTCCAGGAGCAGGTCGCCGCCGACGACATAGGCGCGATTGTTAGAAATGTTGTGATGAAATTGGCCGAGCAAGGTGAATTGGTTCTGTATGAACAACCTTTGCAGATACCGCAGGAGCTTGTCGACAAGCATAGTCCGGTACTGGAACAGATTACCGACGCGACGGTCCAACTGCTGGCGATGGGCAAAATCGACATCCACGTTGATATGACTGTAACGTTCGTCGGCGATAAGCGGGTGCTGGCCGACATTGTACAGTTGGCAGAATCCGGCTACGGCGAGGACAGCTTCGGCAACAACGTCCCGCTGCCGGAAAAGCTTACTTACCTGCGAAAATAATTCTTCCCGTCGCCGTTCCGGCGCCGGCTAAACAGGCTTTCTTCCATTACTTATGCAGAAAGGGATAGAAATGGCAAAGGGATTAGTCGTGTATTATTCACGGAGCGGTAACACAAAGGAAATGGCGGAGATAATCGCTAAAGCGATGAACGATGCCGGCCTAACGACCGAGTGCAAGTCGGTGGAGAAGGTAAAAGCCGATGACCTGCCTGGCTGCGATGCAATAGTTGTCGGCTCGCCGACCTACTACGGGCAGATGGCAAGTCCTATAAAAAAGCTGATAGATGACCTGGTAGGCAGGCACGGTGGGCTAAATGGGAAGGTCGGCGGGGCGTTCACCAGTGCGGCGAATATCGGCGGCGGGAACGAAACTACCATTATGGGCATAATAGGGGCAATGCTCATCGCCGGCATGATTGTCCAGGGCGACCCGCAGGGCGACCATTACGGGCCGGTTTCCATCGGCAAACCTGACGATAGGGTCAAGAAACAATGCGCACGCCGGGGCCAGAGAATCGCAGAACTGACCCTCAAACTTACTTGCTAACTGGCCAGGCCAAAACAAATAGCGGTTTTTTGCAAAAAAAGAGCATTTTTCTTTGACAAGGCAATTGCGGGTCGTTAAGTTTCTGGCAATTCTAACCCACTAAGTGGAGGATTATTTGAATGCAAGAGTACGAAGAGTTGAAGGTGCTGGTAACTGAAATTGAGGCCGACATAAGTAAGGCTGAGGGCGGAAATAAGGCGGCGGGGACGCGGGTTCGCAAGCAAATGCAGAAGATCAAGCAGTCCGCCCAAATCGTGCGTAGCCGCATACTTGAAATCAGATCAACCCCGTAGTTCGGCGATCTGCCGCACGTGATTTGAAGGGCCTGCACGTATTCTGTCCCGACTTATCGGCAGTGCGGTATCCAGGCGCTTCGACCAGTGTGGTCCTCTGCCTTGCCGGGGGTCACGAGTGCATTTTATTTGGGCTGGAATGGCAGGCCGGTAGTCACAGAAGCTCTTTTTTGTTGTGTTCATCTCGGCCTGGTTCTGGCTTGTTGGCACTTTCAAGACCGGCAGCCATAACTGCTCAGGTGCGCAGTAGTCTTCTGTATTGGGGTAAGCCATGCCGCCACCATTGTTGTTTGACCTGTCGCAAATAAAGCTAAGCGGCAAACCAATCTTTGACAGGCAGGCAATCGGCAGAGTAAATCCGCAGCGATTTGAGATGCAGCAGCTCGATGGAATTCTTTGGTACGATAAGGAGCGATTCCTGATCTTAGGTTACAAGGATGTGACCGAAAATGAGTTTTGGGTTCGGGGCCACATTCCTGGAAGGCCGCTGATGCCGGGCGTCATAATGGTTGAGGCAGCGGCGCAACTATCCAGTTTTTTTGTGAAGCAGGTCTACGACGTGGAGGGATTTATCGGTTTTGCCAGCATAGATTCTGCCAAATTCCGGGCAGTTGTTGAGCCTGGGCACAGATTGTATCTGCTGGGTCATCTTACTCAATTCAAGCGGAGGAAGTACACCTGTAGCGCGCAGGGAGTTGTTGACGGTGTGATCGTATTTGAATGCGTTGTATCCGGCTTGAATGTCTGAAGTTTTTCAGGCGATCAGAATATCAGGGAATCAGGTTGCAGGACACCGGCAATCAGGACGACCGGCTGAAACGCCTGGCCTGCAACGACACAATCGAGTATATCCTCAAGCATAAGGAAATCGAGGACTTAGATAGACGGCTGACAGCCAGAGAGCAAGGACTTGGAGAACATCGGTAGGGTCTGCCCGACATCGGCGATTCTGCGGGTCAGAAGCACCCATCCAGGGGGATAGGGGAGATTCTGTCAACCGAGTCAGGCATAGAAACAGGCTAAGAATTCGCTGGGAAAAATATGATTCTGACTTTTTCCCGAACTTTTTCGTTCAAATTGACGAAATATCTTATTAGACAATCAAGATTGGCATCGAGTTAAAGATGGTATGAGGACCATAGTTGGGCAAGAAATTGGTTGGAGGACCAATCTTGCTTGACTTCTGCAGGACTGAATGCGATAATTTATGTGATAACCAGCCTAAGGAGGAAACTGATGTCTGCTAAGAGCAAATTCTCGGATACATGCTTAATTTATTATTCCCGAAGTGATTCTTGCTGGGTCGCGCACAGCCTCCATACCGACCAAATCGGCACGGGCGGCTGTATCGTAGAAGCCCTCACCGACCTTCTCAAGGCAGTTGATCATATCATCGCTCTCGGCAAAAGCGATGATACTCTCAAGATTTTCCGAGAAGCGCCAAGGTCTATACAATTGAAGGCCCGAAGGGCTCAGAAGTTACCTAACGAAGTATATGAGATTGCCTATAAGATGGTTCATGGTCACTGGCCCAAAGGACTTGAACCTGAATTCAAATCACCAAAGAATCACCCCTTTGTCAGCGAAATCTGTGAGAAAGCATTTGCATGAGTCGGCCAGCTATAGTCTGGGCCCAAGTTGAGAACTATTTCTCACGCCGCGGTTACACAATCAAATTCAGAGGTGGAGAGAGGATCATTGTCGCTCCCAAGAAAAGTGATGCCCGAAGAACTCGCAACCAGGTCGTCATCGGTCATAAGTGCTGCGATTCCCCCAGAGCGATCGTATATGATTGCTATTTGAATAACATCAAAAATGCTTTCGGTGTCACCCGCAACGATATTCTCAACGATTAGTCATCCAAGCGCCCCCCCAACCGGTTTATCAACCACAAAACGCCACGCGGGCACCAAGGGGCCCTAAATTGAGAGCTACGAAGTATGATTGTCCACAATCAAACCGTTCTGCGTCTGCGCAGCCAGCCGACGAGGCCTACGCCGATACCCGCAAGAACAATAGCACCTGGAGCAGGGATTACGGTGGGTTCGGGGCCACATTCCTGAGCGGCCGCTGATGCCGGGCGTAATAATGATTGAGGCGGCGGCGCAGCTGTCCAGTTTTTTTGTGAAACAGATTTACCAGGTTGAGGGGTTTATTGGTTTTGCCAGCATAGATTCAGCAAAGTTTCGCTCTGTTGTCGAGCCTGGGCACAGGTTGTATCTGCTGGGTCATATTACGCAGTTCAAGCGGAGGAAGTACACGTGTGTTGTGCAGGGGGTGGTTGAAGGAGTGATGGTGTTTGACGCTGTAGTATCCGGGTTGAATGTCTGAAGCTATTTAGGGGATCAGAATATCGGGGGATCGGGTTGCAGGATACCAGCAATCGGGACGACCGGGTGAAACGCCTTGCCGCCAACGATGTTATTGAGTACATCCTCAAGGACAAACAGGCCGAAGACCTGGAAAAAAGGATAGAAGCCATAGAGCAGAGACTTGGTGAACGTAAATAGAGAGAACCTCATTCCTGTTTTTTATTGTCTTTCTTTGAGTATGTGGGTATCTCCTGCACCAGACGGCAACCAGCATAAAAGACAACGAGGGAAAAACAAATCAGGAAGAAACTAAGAGGGCAATGGAATACGTAAAAGACCATCTTCTTTAGGCCCACCCAAGTGGTTTCATCCACGAGCCACGCGAGAAAATTAGTGGGTAGGACTCGCAGCAAAAAGAGGCTTACTGGGAGCGGTTGCCAATATCCTCGCTGTAGCCAAAAATACACTTGATATCCCAGCACTGACAAACCTGACAAAAATATGACAGCGGATAAACTGAAAACAAACCAGATAATGCCTTCATCAATCTTCTCTGCTAAACATGCAGAGCGTTTTTCCGCTTGCTTATTCCCGTTCAGGGCCGTCATATCGCTTTGCCAACACTTAAAGGCGTTCTATTCCACTATTTCAAGACTTCTGATTTTTGTCGAACTCGTAACTCGTGCTGACACTGTTCAATAAGGTCCGAATCGCTCCGACTTTTTCTGCTCATACGAGAGGTGTCATTGCGAGGGGACAATTTTAATTATCCTCTCTTTCCTGCTGCAAATCAAGGAAAAACAGAGTGGATTACGCCGTATAAAATTCACTATTTGTCAAACAGGCATTGTGAACCTATAATACGGGCAATCGGGGCGACCGGCAAATCAGCGGCAAGCGGTCTGGCCTCTGGCAAGGTTCGTCTTCACTTGCCTACCTGCTATAGGCTAGACCGCCCCAATAGAAAGGTCAATTGAAGAATGACAAACCAAAAACAATTTATCAGAGACACGACCCCACAGGATATAATGTCCGGCTTTAATGATTTTGCGGAAGCTATCACAACGGACTTAAACAAGTTCGCTTATCAACGAGACGACAAAGAACTCTCTGCTCTGTATTATACCTATCGACAGGCGATAGACAACTTCAAAAATATCACAAAGAAATACTTGCGAAACCTGCCGGACCTGCCAGACCTACCAGAACCAATCGGAAATGATTACTACGCAGGAATGATACATCTTGCGGTGTATTGCAAAAAGGCCGCTGCTGAAATAGCCAGAGACAGTACTAAAAGACAACCGGCAGAACAAGAGTCGACAGAGGGCAGCGGCGGCAAGTCGGTGGACAATATACAAGCAACAGCAGAAACAGAGGAGGATACGGCTGTTAGGAAAAAAGAGAATCAAGAAGGGGTACTTGAACCTAAACCGCCGGAGGTTCTTCAGAAACTTCTATGGCTAAAACAACATGGTAAGAAGCACTGGAAGTTGACACTACCATGTGGAATTGCTCTGCTAATTTTGTGGATCGTTCAGTCACATTTCGATTTATTAGTTAAGATCTTGAAATTCATAAGAGATATCATCTTTTGAGCAGGAGAGTAGTTGAGCATTAGACCGCATTTGAGCGTTTGTTTTATCTACTCTTCCCCTGTTCTACTGCTCAAATGCTCCATTTTTTGCTCCTGCAAAAAATAGCCCCAAGGGGATTCGGACCCCTGTTGCCGGGTTGAAAACCCGGTGTCCTAGGCCTACCTAGACGATGGGGCCTGATAATGCTACTGCCTAATCCGGACAAGCCGGAACCAAATAGGTGTATGATGAGTTCTCAAAAATCGAAGTTGGGCACACTTTGAAAAGCAAAAAGACTGACGCTTTTTTGCTTTTCAAACCATCAGAAACCAGCCCAGGACATCGATCTCTATTATTTGAGCAATTCCTCAGCTGGATTTGCTCAAATAATATATGTCCAACTTCAATTTTTTGACCATCTTGTGCACAATTTCATTGCTAAGGAACTAATAATAGTAGAGTACGAAATGTTACAAAACTGCGGTGATATTACAAGCCAAATTTTGTGAAATTCGGATGGGAGTGGGCAAAAGCGGTCTATTTTACCGCTCTTTGTTGATCAGCCGCAACTCATCCGGTCGGCTTGGCTCAGCCAGCTTAGCTGGTTCTAATTGCGGTGCTGCCTTGCGACCAGCACCTAAGGCGGTTGCCATATCACGAACCAGCCTGCTCGAGTCGTATTGGGCTGCCCAGTCCAGAACCCTGTCGAATCCGCTTCCGTCGGGGCTGTTAGCCAGCACGTAGACAGCCACGAGGCGAACAGGCCATTTGGGATTGTTCAAGCTCTTTGCCACGGCACTTATTAGCTCCTGGTCAAGCGGCAAAGAGAGCATCTGGGCCATAGTATGGACCTTAACCATCCAGTCCTCATCCACAGGGCTCAGCAGCAGTCCGGACTCCTGCAGCATCGCAGACTTCAGCAGCCCCGGCATCCAATCAGCGTATTTGAATTTGTAGAGCGCACCCTGCTCAGCCATCGCGTGCTGCTCCTTCAACAGGCCTACGAAGAGCTGTGCGGTCTTGATTTTCTGTCCAGCCTGACCCGTTGAGATTGAGTTGAATTGGCTCCGCAGATAATTGCTGGTTAGTTCGACGCCCGGCCGCTTTACTACGACCTTGGCCGGCTTTATGTCAGCCAGTCTGTTGGCTACTTTGCCTTGGCCGGCAGTAACGGGGTCAACATAGAGCGTAAATTCTATGTCCAGAGTAGCCTGTGGATAGGTCAGCAGTATTTGTTTGAGCTGGCCCGTGACCAGCCGCATAGACGTAAGCATTCCCTGGCCGGGCTCCAGAAGCATAGCCGTGCGGATTTTGCGAGATACCAGGTTCGGGATGCTCTTTGTAAGATCGCCCGTGATGTTGGCGTCGACTCTTATATTGCCCTTGAATAAGCCCTCATCGCTGATTACCAGCGGCTCATCGGAATTGTTCGTGATGGCTACGGTGCCGCCGAACGCGCTGCCGTATGAGAACTCATCGCCCCGTATGCTGAACTGCACCGAGAGCGTTTTATCAGGGCTTACAAATTCCGGAATAAGCATCTGGCCGAAACGTTTCTCCAGAGAAGTGAAGATGACATCTGGTGTCACCGGCGGGATGTACTCACTGCCCAGCTCTTTCAGGAGCTCCTTTGCCTGTTCTGCTGCCAAAGAGCCGGGGTCTTTGGCAATCGCGGACTTGAGGGTCTCGATTGCCGAGTCCTTTTTTCCTTGAGCCTGTTGAATCTGAGCCAGAGCCAAGCTTGAGATTTGATTGCGCTCATAATTGTCGATGAGCGGCTTAGCCCATTCTATATACTTATTAGCAACCAGTGCATAAGCCAAAAGAGCGGCTGCCGTAGCCGAATTCGGGTCGGTAGAGTAGGCTTTGTTGGCCCAGTCCAGAGCCTTTGCTGCGTCGGGACTGGCAAAACAATAAAACCACGCAAACTGCTTGGCGCCGACTTGCGGCTCAGGGCTGCGGGCGGCACCGACAGGAGGGACTTGGCCCCGCGGGGGACCTTGATCGAGCAGTTGCTGCGCCTTTTGTTCTGCGGCGCGGAATATGCGGTTCGCCTCATTTGCGTCGCCGATTTTTGCCGCTGCTCGGCCGGCAATAGCCTCCAGAAGAATGTCAAAGCGACCGCCTTGACGAACGGCCTGGGCAATCTGCAGGCATTTGGGCTTATTCTGCCGGGTGTTGTAGTTGCTGATAGCCCAGGGCAGATAAATCCGAACCGGCAACGGCTCAGCAGGATATAGATAGCCGAACAAGTCGGCGCAGTACTGATAGCCGCCGGCGGCCACCTCGTACAGTTGCAACTGTTCCGCGTATTGGGCAAATGCCAGTGCGGCGTCTATATCCACCGGGTTTTCGCGCAATACCAGCCTGAGGTGTTCAAGGTACATCGCCGGGCTGATTCGTTCCGGGGTAAGCTCAGCTAACTTGGCAAAAGCAAGCCTGTTGTATCTATTTTTGCCGTACGCCTGAGCCAGATATCGCTGGGCAGAATCAGAATCACCTTTTTCCGTCATCAGCAAGCCCAGCAGGGTGGCTATTTCCGACGCGACCACCGTATTTTTCTCGCCGACATCCCTGAGCATTTGGGTAAGCAATTGCTCCCGCTGCTCGCGAGTATTTGATTGGTCCAGCAGGTAGCCGATTGCTTCCTTTGCTACTTCGAGGTCGGCATATTCATCGACATAGTTCGCAAGCCAGCGGTAGACCTGCGGCGAGTAATCCTGGCCTAAGTGCCTGCAGGCAAGCTTGATTAGCAAGGGCTGGACGTAGTTGGCGGCGTTATCCAAATTCCTTGCAGCGGTCAAAAATACTATCGCCTGCTGAGCCTGTGGACCGGTAATATCATTGGAATCAGCCATTTCAGAGGCAATCTCGTAGAATTCTTGCGCACCGGATGCCGAAAAAAGAGGTTTGGTCTTCGCCGTTGCATCGGCAGAAATAGCTGGACTAATAACCATTTCGGGGGCAAATCCTTGGGCCCAGGCTGGCAAAGAGCAGAGAATAAGTGCCAGAAGTGCCAAAAAAGACCTTCGCGTAAGCATCTGTATCTCCATAACTAAACCCGCAAAACCGTGCATTAGCTTATTTCGGGTAATTATCCTGTATGCTTTAACCGCAGATGGCAATAAAGATAACGTATTTTCGGGCTTTACATTTCTTGCTGCCAGTTTTGCGATTCTGCTTTCTTGCCGCTGGTCAGCAGGGAAAGCATCTCGATGCGCAGGAATTTGGCAGCCAGCAGAAACACCGCCGCTGCCGAGGGCACAACCGCCGCCAGCCTGAGAATATCAAATGACCTCACATGAGGCAGATTTCTGGTCAGGATCATGATTGTCGCCGCAGCCAGCGCCATAAGTCCTGTCGCGGCAAGCGTTTTGGTCAGAGTTACAGACAATCCATCCAGTATTGAATGCTCAAGTTTTCTTTGAAGCACCACAATAAGAATCACTACCTGCAGATATGAGCACGTCGCTGTGGCACAAGCCAGTCCGGCACGTCCCATAATCCAGATAAGGGTCAGATTAAGCACCGCGTTGGCGAACACGGCTACCAACGCACTTTGCATCGGCACTTTTGAATCCTGCATAGAGTAGAATGCCCTTGCAAGGATTTGCTGGGCAAAGTACCCACACAGACCCAACGTATAGAAGATCAGGGTCGCTACCACCATCTTTGTGTCTTCGGCGGTAAATTTTCCGTGCTCGAATGCGGCTGAGATGAGCGGTCTGGCAATTATTATCAGCCCTACGGTCGCCGGGAGTGCCACAAAAACGGTTGCGCACATTCCTTTGGAAACGGTTGACCGTAGCGCCGCAAAGTCTTTTTTAGCCGCATCAGCGCTCATTACCGGAAAGACTGCCGTTGCCAACGATATGCCCAGCACTCCTAACGGAAGCTGGTAAAGCCTTTGCGCATAGTATAGATGCGAGACCGATCCGCGCCACATCGGATATTGAATCTGAGCACCGAACAATTCGAAGAAACGCCCTTTTTCCGGCGAGCCGGAGAACCACCATGCGATAAGGTCGTCGGCCAGAGTATTGATCTGCGTCGCAGTAAGGCCTATTATCATCGGCGCCATCAGAAGGAGTATTTTTTTGAAGGATTCGGAGTGCACCTGCCAGGCTGGCCTGATCGACACGCCCGACCAGCGAAGCGCCGGGACCTGTATGGCTATCTGCGCGACGCCGGCTACAAGAACCGCGACAGCCACCAAGAATAACTGCTCTCTGACCTTGACGTTGAGCCACCAGCCGCTGCAAAGGATCGCCCCGATAATGAGGATATTGAGCACGATTGGTGCTGCCGCCGGGGCGGCAAAATGCCTGTGGACGTTCAGAATGCCCGCCAGTACCGCCGCCACACACACAAATATCATATAGGGCAGCATTACCGAGCTTAGCGACATTATTAGTCGACTTTCCGTGGTGCGGGCAAATAACCTGTAGTAAAGCCAGATGCCTGCCTCGCCTGCCAGCACCAGTGCCGCCAGGATCACCAGCAGGACCGTCAGAACCGTATTGATCAGCTTAGCGGCTTGCTCGCGGTCTTTGTAAAGCGCTTCGCTATAAACCGGAATGAGTGAGGCCGATGCCGCTCCCTCACCGAAGAGCCTTCTACTCAGGTTGGGAATCCTGAATGCAACAATCCAGGCGTCGAGCAGTTGATCGGCGCCGAAGAAGTGACTGTACGCCATGTCCCGGACCAATCCGAGCACTCTACTAGCTGCCGTCAGTGAGACGATTTGTCTAAAGCCTTTTATCATCCCTGGTTTATCGTATCGGCAAAGGCCCGGCGGTTTCAACAAGAGTTTTGCAGAAGTTTAGTTTCGGTAGAGATTTATCGTTTGGGCGCCACACTGAAAGGTCTGCACCGCCCGACGTTATTCAGCAGCGCCACGCAGACCATGCTGACCATCAGGCTTGAGCCGCCGTAGCTTACCAGCGGCAAGGTCAGTCCCGTGATGGGCATCAAACCCATCGTCATACTGATGTTGACCAGGACTTCAACCACAAACATGGCAATAATGCCGATAGCAACTAATCGGCCAAACGGGTCGGTGTTATTCGCGGCGATCTCCAGCCCACAGCCGACAATGAGGGCATAAAGTCCCAGCACCAAGAGACAGCCCAGAAAACCCCATTGATGGGCAATCATTGCGAATATGAAATCGTTGTCCCGGTCGGGCAAGAAATCGTATTTGATAAACAGCCCTTGGCGAAAACCGTAGCCCGTCATTCCGCCCGAGGCGACCGCAAACTTGGAGCGAATCAACTGATAACCCTCGTCCCTCATCCATCGATCTGTACTGAATTTGCCGCCCACGAGAATCTGGCCCAAGGTCGGGTGCTGCTCGGCCTTTTCACGCAGCCAACCGCTTTGCAAAAGCAGGCTGCTTATTCTGGTCCGCTGGTAGGGTTTCATCTTGTACCACAGTAATGGGCTGATTAGAAATGCCACAAGGATTATGATTGTCAAGTGCTTGACTTTTGCCCCTGCTACAAAGAGCATTGTTAAGAAAATCGGCATCATTAGTATCACCGTGCCCAGATTCGGCTCGACCAGGATCAGAACCATTGGCAGAAGCGTCACAATGAACGGCCCCACCAGGGCGTTGAAATTGCGGTAATTGCTGCGATATCGCAGATACCAGGCCAGCGCCAGAATGTAGGCCAGTTTGCAGAATTCTGAGGGCTGAATCCAGGGCAGCCTCGGGTGCAGCACAATCCAGCGGTTGGCATTGTGGCTGGCAGGCGCAAAAGGCAGTCTTACCACGTATCGACTCACTACCAGCAGTGCCAGCAAGACTAAGATGCCGGCATATATCCAATGACTAACAGAGCCGAGCTTCCGGTAATTGACCAGGTTAGCCGCTACGAAGCCTATAAAGCCGATCAAAGCGAAGATGAGCTGTTTTTTCCAGAGACCGGCGACATCCCCCATTTTTACGGCTGGACTGGGATCTGCGGGGTTGCCCACCGAGTAGATAGCAGCGATTCCTATCGCTACCAACGCCAGAGAGGCCAGTAAAAGGCACACCCTCACGGATATTAGCCGCCCTTTCAGAAAATTGTACATAACGCCAAAAATAACACAGTATGGCGGAAATTGAATACGCGAACTGTCAAAACTGCAAAAAATCTTCCCACAGTGAAAAAACGGTTTGCCAAACTGGCTACGCCCGTGAAGGGGCGATCATCGCGTCAGTTTATCCAAACATTTGTCGCACCTAAACTTACAACAAGGGCGCACGCCCGTCAGCTCGCTTGTCGCCCCGGGTAAGGCTGCGCTTAGGAACCAGCTTTTCGGGCATTTTCTCTTGATTTATCCGGCGTTTTGTTATATCTTTACAACCGGTCTTTACCAGTTTGAACCTGCGCACCGCACCTTTTTCGGCACTAGTTGGCGGCGAGGGGATAGAAAACGAGAGCGACTTCTAAGGTCCGAAATTTTTATGGATTTTTTTGCTTTTTCTCTTGATTTACCCAGAGGTTTGTGATAATTTACACTTAGTCTTCACCAGTTTAAAAACCTGTGTTTGTAGTTGTGTTACGTATTTTCGCCAGTCGGCGGGAAAGGAGGAGACGAAGGAAGGAACATGGAGTTCATTCGGCTTTTCCTGCGGGCCGGCTCGCTGTGTTCGTGCATTTCTTGAACCAGCGATTTCATCGGCAGGATAAGGAGTGTTACCACTTCGAAAACCAAGATAGCGCAGAGTGCGTGACTCTGCGGAGAAGAAAAGAAAGGAAGGTAACATTATGATGAGAAAGATTGCATTGACCTTGGCACTACTTATGCTTGCCACCCCGGCTATGGCGGCTGTGAAGATCATCGTCACAGACGAGGGTAACTTTACCGCTGCCATCAAGTATCAGACGGACGGGGAGAAGGTCAGGGCCTTTGCGCTGGATGTCACTGTCAGTGCAGGTACGATCGATAAGATCTCCGATTACAAAAAAGGGGAAAGTGTTCCGGGCAACATAGGCTATGGCATTTTCCCTGCCAACTTTGCTGCGCATATTACGGTCGATCCTGCTACCGGCGAGGTCCAGACATGGGACGTAAATGCCTACACTCCGGTCGCTCCTGCTACTGATCCGGGTGCGTTGGGCGGCCTTGGCACCGGTGGTATCACCATCGAGATGGGCGCACTATATTCTCCGCCTGAGGATAATTCTCCAAATGCTCCCCCCACCAGTGGGACGCTTTGCAAGATTAAAGTCAGCGGAGATACTACTGTAAGCGTTAAAGAGAACGCCACTCGTGGTGGTGTAGTGCTTACAGACCCGCTTGTCGCTCCAACAGTGAATCTGACCGGGGCGACCGCTGTCGCTGTGAAGGGTGTTGTGGAATGCTTCCCCACCGCAAATTCAGCGTATAACGACTGGGTTCTTCTGGGTAAGCCTGATTGCTGGTGCGCAAAGCCGAAAGGCAGCGGGTATCAGTGCGACGGTGACGCCGACAACGCAGATTCGGGCGGCATCAACAAGTTCCGCGTATTCACCGGCGACCTGAATCTGATTGTGGCCAACTGGAGGAAGAAAGCCGCTGATGCGACTCTTAACCCCTGTGCAGACATCGACCACAAGGATTCGGGCGGCATCAACAAGTTCCGCGTATTTACCACTGACTTAAACATTCTGGTAGCCAACTGGAGAAAGAAAGACGCGGCTCTTCCCGGGGATTGCCCGAGGTAGGCAAGCATTTGTTTTGGCGAAAGTTGTAACGACTTAGTTTTTGAAAACGCAATAAAATGAATGAGGGAGTTGTAAAAAGTTCTTTTGGAAGGAGAAAGATGATGAAAAAGCTAGTAGCTTTAGTGCTGGTTCTTGGTTTGTGCTCACTGGCGAATGCAGGTTTGACGATAGGTGTAAATCCGGCGATGGATACCGTCACTATTAGCGGTGACGGTGCAACGACGAATGTGGCTGCCTATCTGCTTTTAGAGGGGCCGGGCGCAATCGCCGGCGGAACGTTGGTTTATGCCGGTAGTCTATCGGCATACCAGGATCTGGAAGCTGCTGCTGCCGACCTGGGAGTAACTCCGGCTGAGGGATTGGCTTTGGTTAAAGACCTTACAGGTAAGACGGTTGTGGACCTGAGCTTCATGACCATTGCCGATGGTGCTATTCCCCCGGCATCCACAGCGGGCATACTGGTGAGCGGCATTAGGTTGACAGGGACAGGCGAGGTTAAGCTGAGTCTTGTTTCCGATGACTTTGCCACGACCTATGATTCAAAAACTGTCCCCATTCCTGAGCCGTTGACCATTGCTCTGCTTGGTCTGGGCGGTTTGCTGCTGCGTCGCCGCAGTTAATTTTGAAACGAACCAGAAATTAGTGATGAAGCGGGACAGGCTCTTTTGGAGAGTCTGTCTCGTTTTTTTTATTGCTATTTTTCACCCGCCGGCTAAAATGATGCCCGCTTCTTCAATAGTGTTCTGTCGCAGATTATTTGAGGGGTTGTCATAATGAAACCAAAAGTGGCAATTGTTTTTTCGTTATCGTGGCTTTTATGTTATGCGGCAGGATGTCACGAGCCCTCAAGGGGACGCCCCATTGCTAAACCACTGCCGGCAGACATTGCCGGGGTCTGGAAGGCCCAGGGTAGTCCCTGGAAGATAGTTTTGAGTGCCGACGGGACTGTATCTTCGGCGATTGTTCCTATGGGCGAAGTCCAAATCAAGCCCAACCAAACAACGAAAGTCGAAATGAAGGACGGAGCCTATAGCGTTTTCAAAGCAGGAGATTGTGTGGTCCAATACACGCCGGCTACCAGAGAGCTATTTGTTAGTATCGAGATAAAAAAGATTCACATTGCGTTTGCGGATAATGTGATTGATGGCACCAGCACCGATAGGTTTGTGGGCCCCGTTTCCGAAGATGGAAAAGTATGGTCGGCGGAGTGGATAACCGTCTTTGACTACGGCCCACGTTTTCCTCAGGACCCCAATGACGCATTTGCCGAGACACTGATCTTCGAGAAGGTCAAAGACTGAGTCATAGAGTCTCGCACATTCAATAGTCGTAGTAACGGATTCCATCGTCATCAACGCCGGGCCAGTCGAGCCGTATGGTTTCTGTTGCCGGCTTATATATCCACCCGAAGTTGCCGGTCGCGCCGGCTGGAAATGATTCGCTACTTCCAATCATCTTGATGGTGTCCAGGTTGTTGAAGGGATTCAGGGGCATCTTTACAAAATAGTGGCTGTCAGCTGTGGTCTGTTGGCGGAAGTAGTCGCTGCTTGGAACGGTGGAGGGGTCATTATCTTTGTAGCCTGGGGCCACGCCGGTATGTTTGGCACCATACAGTTCAACCGCGCTTCGCAACACACGTAAGTTATCTTTAGCCGTAGCCTCTTTGGCCTGTGTGGCGTGTGACTGGAATTGAGGTACGACTATAGCAGCAAGAATTCCCAGGATGGCGACCACGATCATCAGCTCGACAATAGAAAATGCTTGTTTCATTTGTTCGTATCGTCCTGCTTGCGAAAGCTCCCGCTCTGCGGAGACCCAAAGACGTACTATCGGCCTTGTGCCCGCATTTTTTTTATTATCGACTGGCGCGGCCAGTCACTTAATAGGCGAAATATTTATCAGACTTGACAGAGAGGCTGATAATCGTATAGACTTATCAGTACAGAAGATGTGAAGGGCTTGCGGGCGTAATTCAGCGGCAGAATGTCAGCTTCCCAAGCTGGACGTCGTGGGTTCGAGTCCCATCGCCCGCTTTTCTGGTAAGGTGGCACAGAACTCTCAATTCATCGCACAAATCAACGCGATCCGCTGCTGTCCGCTACTGCCCTTACCAGGTCGAGGATCTTCTCATCGCTTTCTTCCGGCCCGATGTCAAGCCAGTGGACGTTTCGGAAGGTCTTGAACCAGGTGCGCTGACTCTTAGCTAACCGGCGGCTGTTCTTCTTTATAAGCTCAATCGCATCCTCCAGGGTTGTTTTGCCGCTCAGATGGTCGATTATCTCGGCATAGCCGATCGCGCATCGAGCCTGCGGACTCAGCGGTTTTTTCTCGCTAAGCAGAGATTTGACTTCATCAACCAGGCCGGCAGCAATCATCCTTTTGACCCTGGCGTTAATCCTTTTGTTCTCCTCGGCTTTTTCCCTTCGTAGGCCGATTATTGTCCAGTCGTAGTCCATCGCTCGTCGCTCGTGGCTCGTCTGTTGTGGGTTCCATTGCTGCTGGAAGCTTGAAATTGGTCTGCCGGTAAGTTCGTATACTTCCAGCGCCCGGATTATACGCCTGGCATCGTTTTGGTGGATGCGGACAGCCGCCTCCGGATCGACTTGTGTTAGTTGACGGTAAAGCTGGTCCAGGCCTTGGGTTTGCGCCCGTGCTCGAAGTTCTGCCCGAATCTGCTTGTCGGCTGCCGGGCCCTCGAACAGGCCGTACAGCAGGGCCTTTATATATAGGGCGGTTCCGCCCACCGCAACTACGGGTTTATTTCGGCTTCCAATCTGTCGGATTGCCTCAAGGGTGTTGTCGAGAAAACTCCTTACACTGAATGAATCGCTCGGCTCAACAATGTCAATCAAGTGGTACTTAACTTGCTCCTGCGCTTCTTTGGGCGGCTTGGCAGTGCCGATATCCATTCGGCGGTAGACCTTCATCGAGTCGATACTGATTATTTCAGCCCGCAGGTCTTTTGCCAAATCAAAGGCCAATCGCCCTTTGCCGGAGCCCGTAACGCCAAGAATCAACAATCTATTGACATTCATAATTTGCTGTAAAAGCCTGCGGCAGTTTATATAATACAAAAGTTCAAGCGTAGAGCACAGAAATTCCGGCTTTTGAAGACACGGTAGCTCGTATGTCGGCCATCAAAGCTGTCAATTCGGATTTCGATACGTTGTTACGCCGGACAACCAAGCTTGTTAATCATACCGTGCGACAGCTTCTGGCTGACCAGAAAATCATCGACAGCAACTTGAAAAAAACCATCAAGTACACACTTGCTGCGCCAGGCAAACGCATACGCTCGGTGCTGGCGCTCTGGTGTTGCGAGATTGTCAGCGGGCAAATAAATCACAATGCTGAAATTGCAGCGGCAGCAATTGAGATGGTGCACACCTATTCGCTTGTGCACGATGATTTGCCCGCTATGGACAACGATGATTTTCGCAGGGGTCAGCCTACCTGCCATAACGTCTTTGGGGAGGCTACCGCGATATTGACGGGCGACTCCCTTTTGACGCTCGCTTTCGAGATTCTGGCTAAGAAGATTGACGAACCGACCATTGCGATAGAACTAGTTAGCCAATTGGCGGAGGCGGCGGGGCCTGCGGGCATGATTGCGGGTCAGATCGCCGATCTAAAGGCGGAAAAAACCGCCGTCAGTAGAAAGATTTTGCAATATATTCATACCAATAAGACGGCCAAAATGTTCCGCTGTGCTGCCGCGATGGGGGCTATCTGCGGCGGGGCTAATGCCCGGCAATTGAACAGTCTGTGTGAATACGGATTGAAGATTGGCCTGGGCTTCCAGATAGCCGACGATATTCTTGATGTCTGCGCTTCGAGCGAGCAACTGGGCAAAACTGCCGGCAAAGACCGAAAAGCGGGCAAGGCAACTTACCCAGCCGTGCTGGGGTTGCAAAAATCAAGACAATTGGCCAAGAATCTGGCCGATGAGGCGGTAGCGGTACTAAAACCTTTCGGCCACAAAGCTGATACGCTCCGACAACTGGCATTAGCCCTGCTGCAAAGAAGCAAATAATCAGCCAGAAAATCCTGCCAGCGACCTCTATCACTTCCTTGTTTTGCCAGTTCCATCTGATCCTCACGGCAGAGCAGTTTCCCCAAAAAGGCCAATACCAGTACTGAAAACGCGGGGTCGGGGAGTTTAGCCGTCGCCGGCACGGCGACGGACCCCCCAATAAATCTGTCCTGAGCCGGGTCGAAGGATTGCGGGGCTAAATATTTGGTGGCGGTTTTGCCGCAGGTTCATCGCTAATTTGGCTAAGGAAAAAATCTACATACAGCCGATACAATCAATAGGTTCGTCAGGGGGCAGATTATGAAGGTCAGAAAGTCCGTAGCTGGCTCCATCTGGTTCATTCTTGCCGCGTCGGCCCATCGGGATGTGACGGATTACATAGACCGATTACAGTATCAAGCAGTCGAACAAGGTAGTTTTCCGAAGAAACTGTATTTCCCGATTTGGATTCGACCGCCGCCTGTATTTGCCGCAGTCTAACAACTCAATTCTAAACAAACACGTTTACAGTTACGAACTAACAAGCCCTAAGTATAGCGCTTAGGGCTTTTTCTATGGGTTCTCCTTGCCATTTCAGGGGGCCGATGCCGGCAGGGTCAGGCGAATCGTAAATACTCCGCCCGGCTGCACCTCGGCAGCAGCAGAACCACCCAATGCGTTGACAAGTCTTTGAACGAGGGGCAAGCCCAAGCCACAGTGGGTGCCTGTGCCCGTGCGCGATGCATCGCTGCGCCAGAAGCAGTCGAATACCTGGGTGACCTGGTCGCTGGTGAGCTGACAACCTGTATTGGCAAGGGTCAGCTCTATGGAATCGTCGGCACGACGGGCTGTGACCCAAATTTGGCCGGCGTCATCGGTATATTCGACGGCATTATCCAGGAGATTCGACAAAACCATCGAGAAGTTCTGACGGTCTGAATTGACCGTTACGTCGTTTGGAACACGGTTCTCGAAAGCGATCCTGCGCTGGACTGCTTTTCCCGAAAACGGCCGCCAGCGGGAATTCACCAGGTCAGCCAGGTCTATCTGCTCCCGGCGGAAAGCCACCTGGCAGGCATCGAGTCGGGCAATCATCAACAGGTTATTCACCATCGCCTGCATGCTTTCAATAATTGCCAGACAGTCAGAAAGCACAGTTTGATATTCAGCGCTGTTGCGAGCGCGCCGTAGGGTTACCTCAATTGTAGAGCGGATCCCTGCCAAAGGCGTTCGTAGTTCATGGGCGACATCGCAGGTGAAGCGCCTTTCTCGCGTAAAAGCTTTTTCCAGCCGAGATAATAGGTCGTTCAATCGGTTCTTTATCGGTGCGATCTCGGTCGGGACTGACGTAGTTCCAACACGTACCGTCAGATCGTCTTCCTTGATAGCGGCGATCTCGGCTGCGATGGAATTTAGAGGATTAAGACCCTGTTGGACCACAATAGCAGCGATAAAAACCGATAGTGCAGTTGTCAGGCCGGAGACTCCCAAGAGAAGCCATCGCAGCAAGCCCAGTTGGCGCTGCAAACTGCTGGCATCACTGGCGACCACCAGAGTAAGCGTCTGTTCTTCCGTAAGCTGCGGCTGCTCTTTATCGTCGGTGCTTGCAGACCTCGGCATGAACTTCAGACCAACAGCCCGTAGGGGTCTACTATTTTTGTCCCGTGACATCGCAAAGACCAGAGCGTTGATGGAGCCCTCAAGGTGCACAAGGTCGTCTGCGCCTAATAGAGGTGATCTGAGTGCCACGGTGCCGCCCGAGCGCCAGAGTTCGTAGTAGGCTGGTCGCTCTGGCCTGAGAAACTCAGGCATCTGTTGAACATCGGATTCCAGCTCAACCTTGTCCTCATCGACTTCCACCGAGGCTGCCAGTATGCGGGCCAGTGACGCCAGCGAAGCATCGAACTGATTGACCAACGCGCGCTGAATCACCACATAGACTATAAGGCTGAAGACAAGTAGCAGCAGCAACATTCCGCATATAATGCCGAGAAGTAAACGAGTTCGAAGCGAGCGCATCATGCTTTTGGCCCCAGCATATAGCCGCGTCCCCGCACCGTATGTATAACGGGAGGTCTGCCCGGCTGTTCGATTTTCTTCCGCAAATAGCCGATGTAAACGTCGACCACATTGCTCGATGCGTCGGATTCGAACTCGTACAGATGCTCCCATATATCTGTGCGGGACACCGTTTGCCCGGCCCGCATGGCCAGGTATTCCAGAAGGGCATATTCCCTTGGCGTGAGGTGAATTTCGTCCCGACCGTCCCAAACCTTCTGTGCCGTCAGGTCAATCCGCAGATTCTGGACTTTGATCTCGGGGTTTTTCTCCCGATAGCTTCGGCGCAGTAACGCGCGGACTCGTGCCAACAACTCTTCGAAAGAAAAGGGCTTTACCAGATAGTCGTCGGCGCCGAGGTTCAAGCCCTTTATGCGGTCTTCCAAAGTGTCCTTGGCGGTCAGAATCAATACATGGTTTTGTTTGCCTTCAGCCCTTAGCCTCTTGAGAAGGCTCAGGCCGTCCATGCCGGGCAGCATCAGGTCGAGAATAATTACGTCGTAATCATTGCTCATCGCATACCACAGACCTTCTTGCCCATCGAGTGTGGTATCCACCGCAAAACCTGCCTCGCGCAGTCCCTTTGTAAGGGACTGCTGCAAAGGCCGATAGTCTTCTATTAGCAGTACACGCATCTGAGCACCACCGAAGAAAAGCCGCCGAGCGATAGCGTCTTATCGCTCGCCGGGGCGTATTTTACTCCTGGAAACGCTATGTGTAGTCACTTTTTGTTCGCGGTGAGTTTTTCTAATTCCCGTTTTGCCTCCGTGAGTTTGTATCTAGCGGTAGTGTTTCCGGGTTCCAACTGGATCAGCTTTTGGAGCCACGGTATGGCCTCGGCGGTACGGCCGATTCGAGAGTAGATGTATGCGATAGCTGAGACGGCATTTGCATCTGTCGGGGCAAGTTTTTCCAGTTTTATCGCTTCGGAGATAGCCCGGTCTTTTTCACCCAGGTTTGCATACAGCATACCCAGGCGTTCGCGGGCAGGCAGACGAGTGGGATCCCTGTCGAGGACATCCCTGAAGGCTGCCGCCGCCTCATTGCCCTTTCCAAGGTTCGATAGAGCTATCGCCCGGTTGAACCGGGCTGGTATCGACTCAGGATTAATTCGAATAGCTTCGTTATAGTACTTCAAAGCCTCCGCATAACGGCGCTGGTCCGCGTATAGGACGCCCAAGCTGTTCCACGCCTCAGCAAGCCGGGGGTCAACCGCAATAGTTCGCTTGAGTAAATACTCAGCTTTTGCGGTGTCTTTTCGCTCTTTATAAATGCGGCCCAGATACATCAGTGCCTTTGTATTCTCCGGTTCGAGCGCCAGAACCCTTTCATAGGCTGAAATTGCCGTGTCCTGATTGCCCAGCTTTCCGGAAACCACTGCGAGGTTGAAAAATACCTTCGCCATATTCGGATCCGCTTGAGCCGCACGGGTGTAGCTCGACGCCGCATCCTTGAGTCTGCCAGGCTTGGAATATAATCGCCCTAAATTGAAGTGAACGGCAGAGGCCTGCGGATTCAGACGGGCAGCCTTTTCCATTTCCGCAATCGCACTGTCGATCTCGCCGCGGTCATCGAGCGCTAATGATAGGTTGATTCTGGCCTCGATGTAGTCGGGCTTCAACAGAATTGCCTGGCGATAAGCGGTTATGGAATCGTCGGTCCGGCTGCCCCGAGAAAGCACAAAACCCAACTGAAAATAGGCCTTTGCTTCAGTCTCGCCAGCGCCCGCTTTTGTTGCCCGCCTGAAGTAATCCTCGGCAGCCTGAAGATTTTCCGTTCTTAGATGGATAACACCGAGATTGTAAATAGCGCGGGTATATGTGGGCTTTATTTCTATTGCACGCTTATAGGATTCTATCGCGCCGACGGGGTCGCCGGATAACGACCTTGCGACACCGAGATTGCAGTGGGAGCGGGCATTGTTGGGGTCTAATTCGATAGCCCTTGACAGGACGCTTATAGCTTCATCCAGTTTTTCGGCCGAAGTCAACGCAGAGCCCAGCTCAGTCATAACCTCGTCGTTCTTCGGCTGTTGTATCAGACTGGCTTTCAATATGTCTATCGCCTGCGTCAGCTTCCCGTCGCGCCTTAGGCGGATTGCTTTGGCAAGAATGGGGTTACTCGTTTCAATGGAGTCTTCATCCAGCATGAATTTGGCTGCTTTAGAGACGTCCGGCGTGTCGATGTATCGTCTGTCCTGCTGTGACTCTGCCCGCTCTCCAGGTTTGAGTTCCGTCAATACTATAACATCCTCGACCGGGACACTATCATGCGGACCGTTGTTGCTGCATAGGCGCCAGGCGACAAGAGAAGCCACTGCCACAAAACACACTACCCCGCCAATAAACAGATGATCTTTCCGATTCTGTCTCAAGGTTTTTCAGCCTCGTATAGTTTCTTTGCCAACCCTTCTCTGTTGGCCAGTTGAATAGTAAGCCCTGGCCTGGCATTAAGCTCAATAACAACAGGCCCGCGACGTTTATCTATGACGATATCGACACCCACATAACCCAGCTCAACGCATCTGGCGGCCCTGGCGGATATTTCCAGCACATCTTTCCAGGCAGGTATCTTTACCCTGGGAAGGGGTCGGCCAGTATCAGGGTGCTTGGTGATGTTTTGGCTGCCCAGGACGGCGTGAGTTGTCTGACCTGTCTCCATATCAATACCAAGCGCAAAAGCGCCCTGATGGAGATTTGACCGTCCGCGAGACCGTTGAGTAGGCAGTCGCGTCATTGCCATTACCGGCCGACCTTGACACATGATTACCCTAATATCTGGAACCCCTATGTAGGACAGCCCACCCAGAATATCCTCTGGTTCCAGAAGCTGTTCCAGAAAAGCCCTGTCCGAGAGTTTCTCTAAGGAGTACAGGCCGGATAGAATATAGCTAATGTGTGTTTTTAGGTCCTCTATGCCAAAGGGAGTCCAGCCGGTTTGGCCGATAGTAGTCAATCTGGCTGCAAAGTCTCGGCGAACAATCAGTATCCCAAACCCACCAAACCCCTGTGCTGGCTTAACGGCAAAACCATCAACTGCCCCGATTCGCTCTTCTATATGTTTTAGCTCCCAATGGCTGCGAAAAATCATCAGCGTCGGCGGCGTCGGTACTCCACCGGCATTGAGTATTTCTTTTGTGAGAAGTTTGTCGTCGACCGTGGGAAAATACTTCCTGGAGTTGAGCTTATAAATGAAATCCAGGTTGCGAGCATTGATGCCGAGCACATCATCGCCGAGGTGCATAACTGTGGAAAAGAATTCGAACATGGTTATCGTTCCTTCCTGAATATTAACTCTCGGAAACGCACGTACTCACCAAATCTCATACCAGTCCACCTGCCGACAATTACAAATGCAGCAACAACCAGGAGCAGTGTCTCCGGAAAAGTAACCACAATGATCTGAAGCGATTGCCAATTCATGACCATAAATGCGCCTGCAATCACAAATATGGTTCCGACAACAACCTTGATAGCTTTTCCTAAACCCTCTTCCTCCCAAATGATGGCCAAACGCTCCACGGTCAGAGTCAGTATCATCAGCGGAAAAGTGCTCGCCCTTGTGGGCAGGACCTGGCCTGTCGCAACACCTAAGAGGGTAGCAGCCATTATGAACGTGACAGTAGCCGTCATGAGGATTCCAAGCTTCGGTGTATGCAATAACTGAAACCACTGCAGAGCGCACCGGACAATTCCGCCAAACAATAGGATAGCCAGGAAGAGCATCAGACCCCAGGCAAGCCCGGTATCCCTGAACGCCACCGCCATCAGCGCGGGCATGAATGTTCCGAATGTCTCTATTCCAATTACGTTCCGCGCCAATACGACAACCAACGCTCCAAACGGAATCATCAGTATAATCTTCAGCAGATTAAGCGGTATTCGAACCTGCTCGAATGCCCACCACAGGCTCAGCGTTCCGGCGGGAAACTTTTTAGCTGCTTGCATCGCCTCTGACGGCGGGGCCAGCACCTTCTTGCCGTGGAAGTAGTAGTTGAAGTTAATGTCCGCACTGTGAGTTAATAGAGGTTGGTCCCCATAATAAAGGATCAGATAGTGTGAAGGAATCTCGGCAAAATATCCATTTAATGGACAGAATGGAACCCATCTTCCAGCGATCCACACCTCCGCCCAAATATGGCTCGAACGCCAGGTCCCATCTTTCAGGATCAAACCACCTACAAGTCGTGCCGGTATGCCCCCCGCTCTGCAAAGGGCTGCGAAAAGCCTAGACTTTCCACCACACGATGCTTCACCCAGACGCAGTGTTGTTATCGCATCGGTTGTGCCTTTAAGGTCAACGGATCGGATCACCTTCGAAGTATAGTCAAAGGCAGCGCGGACTACGGCGACTGCGTTCCCACGGTCCGAAGCAGGCACTAATTGTCCGAAAAGGCTCTTGAGCTCGGCTGAATCGGCCTGAATGTATTCGGAAGGAAGAAGATAGGATTCCACCTCCGCTGGAACCCGCTTGGGCGAGTCTATTCGCGGCGGTAATTCATACCTCCTTGCTTCTGCGCGTACTGTTCCAGAGTAGACCAGGGCATAAAAGCCTGTTGCATTGCTTCTCTGCCAAATCCCCCACCGATTTGCCCCCTCGCGGTTGATATGGAACGCAAAGTCCGGCGATCCGAAAAACTCCTCCCTGACTATCTGGCGGTCTGTCTCCGGTGGAAGTGCAACACGCAATTGAAGGTCATCATTATGTGCCGTGAAGCTCATATTCAATAGAAGTTCGTAATATCTTTGCGGCAAAGCCCGGGAAATGGCGCCCCCCAAATTATGAATCTTGTAAAACAATAAGCCGTAACAGATGCCGACCAACAGTAAGACTGCAATCTTATCCCTGGCACGCATAGTCTTCGCCCTTATTCATCGAATTATCAAGCACAAGCTTACCAAGCTACGGATGAGAATATCGTGAGAAAATTTTTTTTAAGATTTTTTTGCCCACTGTAAATTCTCTATGCGGTTTGACTTAATTCTCATCATCTGATATTCTTTTGCAGAAACGAAGGAAATCAGAGTATGTTAGCCAGGCTTCACAGTGTTACGCTTGAGGGAATCGAAGGCATAATCTGTGAGGTTGAAGTTGACGTTGCGCGGGGTGGGCTCGAAAAGTCTATCATCGTAGGACTGCCCGACGCGGCGGTAAAAGAAAGCACCGAAAGGGTCAAAAGCGCAATCGTCAACTGCGGCTACAAATATCCCAGAACACAGTCTGTAATAAACCTCGCCCCAGCGGATGTGAAAAAAGCCGGCCCTGCCTTCGATTTGCCCATCGCTCTGGGGATGCTGATCGGCCAGGGCGTTTTGGTCGGCTCACCGGTCAAGGATTTTATTATTGTCGGCGAACTGGCACTGGATGGCCGAGTCAGACCCGTCAACGGCGTATTGAGTATGGCAATGACCGCCGCCGCAAACGGCTTCAGTCGAATGCTCGCCCCTTTGGAAAACGCTAAAGAAGCGGCGGTGGTTACAGCTCTGGAGGTGTATGGTGTCGGTTCACTCGCTCAGGCGGTGGGTTTTCTTTCCGGACAATTGCCTCTTGAGACCACGACCGTCAACATCGAGGAGCTTTTTAATGAAGCGTCCGGCTACGAGGTGGATTTTGCAGACGTCAAAGGCCAGGAGAGTGTTAAACGGGCGATGACAGTCGCTGCCGCAGGTGGACACAATATAATGATGATTGGTCCGCCGGGAGCAGGAAAGACAATGCTGGCCCAAAGATTGGCGACTATTATGCCGCCTTTGAGCCTTGAGGAATCGCTCCAGACGACACGCATTTACTCCTCTGTGGGCCTGTTGGGCAAAAATGAGGCGCTTTTAGCCACTCGTCCGGTGCGGATGCCGCACCATTCAGCCAGCGGCCCAGCGTTGGTCGGCGGCGGAACCGTGCCTCGGCCAGGCGAGTTGTCCTTGAGCCATTTCGGGATACTGTTTCTGGACGAATTTGTCGAATTTCCGCGGCACGTTCTCGAAATGATTCGTCAGCCGTTAGAGGACGGCTTTGTCACCGTCTCCCGTGCCAAAGGCAGTGTCCGCTTTCCGGCGCAGTTTATTCTTGTGGCTGCGATGAATCCCTGCCCGTGCGGGTATTTCGGCACGGATTCGAGAAGGTGCAGGTGCACGCCTGGCCAGATAGAACGCTACGTGTCAAAGATATCCGGGCCCTTGGTGGACAGGATTGACATTCATATTGATGTGCCTGCGATAAGTTTCAGCAGGCTCCGCTCCAGAAGTGAGCAGCTTGGCTCAGCGGCGATGCGGCAGGATGTCACCAATGCCAGGGACGTTCAAGCGAAGCGATTCGGCAACGGTGGTCCCGACAGGGTCGGGATGACCAATGTCAGGATGACCCATAAGCAGATTGAGAAATTCTGCAAATTGGATTCCGCCAGCGAACTGATGCTCAAGCAGGCGATGACCGAATTTGGCCTTTCTGCCCGCGCCCACGATAAAATCTGCAAGGTCGCCCGGACAATTGCCGACCTTGCCGGCATGGAGAATATCGCACCAGAACACATCGCTGAAGCTATAAGCTATAGAAAATTAGACCGGAAGTTATAGATAAGCCTGTTTTTATAGGTCGATTGCACCCTGCGGACAAGAACCGACTTGTTTTTACTGAATCTGGCCTAAGCTTGTGCCGATACATCAGTTATAGCCTTTGAATTCTTAATCGATTTGGAATAGAAACTCGTCTCGGCGACTCGTCTCGGCGAAGCGCTTCGCCGAAGCAGGAAGCGCCGAGTCGTAGCCGGAAAGGAGATTTGTAATGGCCATTCAGAACTGGTCGGAGGACATCATTCTGGTTGACTTGCCTGCCGAGCCGGAAATGGGCGATGAGCTCAAGACCATAACCGAGATTGTCCGTGACAGAGGCGACTGTGACATCGTGGTCGATTTCTCCAGTGTTGACATCGTGACTTCTTCCAGCCTCTCGAAGCTGCTGAAGTTGCGTAAGCTCCTTGGAGACTGCGGGCATAGGCTGGTTATGTGCAGTGTTGCTCCGGCAACGCGGGGAATTTTCACGGTAACCGGTCTTGACGGAATATTTGAAGTTGCTGATGACAAGTTTGTTGCCTTAGCCACTCTGCAAATGGTAGGCTGACCAGGTTCCCTGCTCATCGTTCATTGTTCATCGATGAATTATGAACTCAGAACAATGAACGTCCAGGGGCTTGACGGTCAGCGTATATTGCGGAAAATATGTCCGTATGTGCTGCCTGCGGGCCGGCTCTTGTGACTGGCGTGGCTAAATGAGACACCAAAGATAGGATACAACTAAATGGACAACGAAGTTCTGCAGCAAGTCCAGCAACTGACCGGTTATGAATTTTCCAATCGCAATCTGTTAGAAAAGGCACTAAGTCATTCCTCGGCGGCTGACAATCGTCTGCTCAGCAACGAAAGAATGGAGTTTCTGGGCGACTCCATTTTGGCTGTGGTCATTTGCCAAACCATTTTCGAGCGGTTTCCTAACTACCTGGAAGGCGACCTGACGAAGATGAAAAGCATGCTGGTTTCCCGCGACACATGCGCTCGTGTTGTCAGGCAGCTTGGCCTACAAAAGTTCTTAAAGGTCGGCAAGGGGATGGTCTCCAGCCGGGCCTTGTCAGGTTCTCTGGCCGCCAGCCTCCTGGAAGCCATTATCGCCGCAATCTATCTTGACGGCGGTTTTGATGCCGCCCACAGCTTCATTTTAAGAGTCTTCGGCTCACTAATAGACCAAGCCGATGCAGAACAGGCCCAGGGCAACTACAAATCCATGCTCCAGCAGCACGCTCAGGAAAAATTCAATCTCACGCCCGCATACCTATTACTGGATGAGCAGGGGCCCGACCATAACAAATGTTTTGAGTCAGAAGTAGTCATCGCAGATCGTCACTTCTCAAGCGCCTGGGGGACAAATAAGAAAGAGGCTGAGCAAAAAGCTGCTTTTAATGCCCTGGTCGAATTAGGTCTGATTGAACAGTCCGTCCAGCGTAATGATGGTTGAAAAGCGGACAAGCGGAATAGTTCATCGTCCTTTGTTCGTTGTTCATCGATGAACCATGAACAGTGAACGATGAACGATCAAAAGTCACTCTGTAATTAGCCACGCCAGCGCGTGCAGACCCAACGCGATTGTAATAATAAAAACGATGATTGAGCCGAACAGGACCAATGCTTCTTTTGTGAATTTATCTGCGGTGATCGTCTGTACTTTTGTGGCTTTGTAAATGATCGCTATCGCTGCCGCCAACGGCAGCAGCCACAGCATCGATTGGGCAGTTGTGCCGATATTCTCAGGTGCGGTAAAGCTCGCCAGGATATAGGCTGCTATCATAGGTGACATTTTATCCTCCGGTAGACCCTCTTGCCCGCAGATGAGCCAGGTAAATCGCGTTAACAATGCACAAAAGGTTGAGCAGCCCCGAGGACATTGTATATATCTGTCCAATTTCGCTTGGCCAGCCGTGGACGGGATAAGCGGTGTAGACGTTTAGCTCGTTCGTTTCTTTCAGCTTGTTCCATTCTTCCTTGACTACGTACGACCGATTGTTGCTATGTATCAGCCATTCATTGGCGCTCTGTCCGGTCGAGATCATAGCATCTTGACCAAGCGAGACTCCTTTGTTTCTAAATTCTTGCCGCAAACCATCCGAGAGGGTATCGCTGTCTAAGTCGTCTTGAGACTCCAAAGCGATGTTAAATAGTTGCCGACCGACCATGTGATGGCCCAGGATTAGCACGATAGGCGAATTCATAATTTGTGCAGCTTTGACATATAATGCTGCCGGACCCTTGAAGTCGATTACGCCGATTGAGCCGACGTATAAACCTGTGCACAAGGTTAGGGTAATAGTGACGAATATGATTATCGCCCGTTTTTTTTCGCCCAGCAGAAAGTAGCCTGCACCCGGCAGGAGCCAGCCTGCAACTGCTCCCACCAGCAGAGAAAATGTCGGATAGATTTCTTGCCGGCGATGTGCCATTATGACGATTCCTCCGGTTCTGGCTGGGCATTGGCATCTGCCGGCTCCGTGCTCTCTTTGGCCGGATGGAATTTCATGCGCTTTACTATGTTCTCAGGGTTGAAGTGTATCACTGCCAGGCTTTGGTTCTGAAGATGCTCTTGTCTATATGCCTGTGTAGCCCTGATTCTTTCGTAGGCCTGTTGGCTGAGGCGGTTAACGGAAATATTTTTGATCACGTAAAAACTCATGTGCGGCTTAAATTCAATAGATACAGGCAAATTCTTGACTGTGTTACTGTCCTGCGGCACAAGCGAATATAGCTGGTCTATAAAGCGGCTTTCTATTCTGGCTTCACTAATACTTAACCATTTTTGAGCCTCCCTAACGAATACTCGGTCCTGCGGACTGCCGCTACTTTGCACGACGAACGTCTCCAGCGAGGCATTTGGGATTCTGCGCAGGTTAGTCAGATCTTCCAGCCTGAACATATTAGGCTCACTCTTGTAAAGGTCGTTGAATTTACTTAGTGCCTTGTCCCAGCCGTCCTCAGCCACCAGCTTAGTAAACTCTTCGGTCTTACCTTTGGTGGTATCCATTACCGCCAGTCTCTTTACGTCTTCGGCCACTTTTTCTCTGACCGAATATGCAGGTGGAGTGTTCGCGTCCTGCTTATCTTGCCCGGCGCCAGGTTCGTTCGGCTCAAACTCGAGCGTGCTCTTGCTGAAGGTGTAATCTATACTATTTGGTTCGGAGGTCGCTTCAGCTTTTACCACCCTTACCAGCGCCATTATCTGTCCTGACAGGTCTCGGATCGGCCCGATGTTTTCGTATATTCTGGGCTTTTGGACATCGAGGAACTCGGCTGCGCCGGTATCCAGACTGCCAACTGTAAAGACAATCTGCGTCAACGGCACGGGCCTGTATCCGTAGCCCGCCACGAATAGTCTGCCGAGGTGCCGGTCCATCTGCATATCGGTGTGACTGAGCATGCCCGTCTGTCCCGCGTATATCTTGACGTTGAGCTTTCTGCCGGACTGCTCGGCGGCAATCTTATAGACGCCGGCTTTTTGCCTTAACTGTTCGGGGCCGAGCTTCTCAGTGTCACTATCTATATCCTGTAAACCGGCTTCGGTAAGCGTTTTTGCCTCGCGGAGAATACTCTCAGCTTTTGAATCTATTTTCCCCTGCAGAAGCTGCTCCGAGATAGCCCCCGCCACCTCTGCATAGCTCTTGACTCGTTCAACCTGTCGCGAATTCGGGTCGTTCGGATCGGATGGAACGGATTTAGTGAATTCCTTTATATGTTTTCGGTAATATTCTTCCGTCTCTTGCGGCGTAGGCGGCGTCACTATCGACGAAACATCACTCAGTTTCAGGGCGATGTATTCCAACTGGACTCGGTCGGGCAGTTTATATCCAAAGCCGTAAGGGCTCTGCTCATTTACGTCGCCGGCGAAGAATTTTTTGTACTTATTGAAGTGCTCCAGCAATTCCTGCTCGCCTGGCTGGTCTTGGGATTGGACAAATGCAGTCGAGTTAAATCTTACAAATTCTACGTCAACAGTCTCGTTCTGCCAACTGGCCAGATGGCTTAACTGTGCGCTGGTAACATCTTCGGCAGAGCAGATTAGCCCGGCGTACTGCCAGATCGCCAGCAGTTTGCCGACTGTTTCCAGTAGCTGTTCTTCTGGAATCCCGCGCTGCTTTATCAACGACCCGATAAACTGCGAGTATGTTAAGCCGTTAAATGCTTGTGGTATCATTCGTCCAAGCAGTCTGCCGACATCCTCGTTGGATATTCTAATTCCCGCCAGTTCTGCTTCTTTTCCCAGCAGTATCCAGTACATATCGGTTGGCATCGAGCGTTTGTAGATACTTCTGAGCTGCTCATCACTGATCTTGTACCCGCTGGCTCTTATCATCTGTTTGAGATAATTGATCACTGCCGGGGTGTATCTGGCTTCTGAAAAAAGCAGCTCCCCTAACAGAATTCCCTGCAGGTCCTGTGATCTGAGCAGTTCCTCCATCCGGAGCATTCGCAGGATATCAAGCTCGTTCCGGGCACCGACCAAGTCGTAGTTGGTTATCTTCTTATTGTCCCCGAAATAAGCTACGGCCTTGTATCCGACCGTCCTTCCTGGGCTAAGAAGGTACGTTAATGCACTACCGCCGATAAAGCCGATTAGCGTGCCAATGACCACGATGGCCATCACCTTTGACTGATTCTTGCGAAGCCACTTGACTAAATTCATAGACTGCACTCCAGGTTTCTTGGCAATTGTAAATTGACAATTGTAAATTGACAATCGAAAATTGAAAACTTGTCCTGAGCAGTGTCGAAGGATCGAAAATGGACGCACAAAAGGCATATCCAAAATCCGCTCAAGCGTGGAGGCGCGCCGAGAGGTTTCTGGCTGGCGGGGTAAACTCGCCGGTCCGGGCTTTCACCGGCGTGGATGCCAAGCCGCTTTTTATTGAGCGTGCAGCCGGCTCAAAAATCTATGACATAGACGGCAACGAGTACATAGACTATGTTGGCTCCTGGGGGCCGATGATACTCGGGCACGCCCATCCGAAAGTACTGCAAGCTATCCAAACAGCGGCGAAAAACGGCACGTCCTTCGGAGCACCGACATTAGCCGAGACCTCGCTGGCTGAAAAAATCGTCGCTGCTTTTGATTCGATCGAAAAGGTTCGCCTCGTAAGCAGCGGCACCGAGGCCGTAATGACCGCTATCCGCCTGGCCCGGGCATACACCAAAAGGGATTTGATAATCAAAATGGCCGGCTGTTATCACGGCCATAGTGACTGCCTGCTGGTTGCGGCTGGTTCCGGCGTCGCTGAAAGCTTAAAACTCAAAGCCGGAAACGTAAAACTGAGGAATTCCACAGCTTTGCCTTTTGACTTTGAACTTTTAACTTGTCCCTCCAGTGCCGGCGTTCCCGATGCACTTGCCCGACTGACCATCGTGTTGCCGTACAACGATATTGACGCGGTAAAGGCTGCCTTTGCCAAATACAGACACAAGATCGCCGCAGTGCTAATTGAGCCTGTCGCCGCCAATATGGGCATTATTCCGCCGGTTGATGGTTACCTTGCGACACTCCGAAATGTGTGCGACGCCGGCGGTGCGCTTCTAATATTTGATGAGGTGATAACCGGATTTCGCGTAGCATACGGCGGAGCACAGCAGCTTTTTGGTATAAAGGCTGATATTACGTGTCTGGGCAAAATAATAGGCGGCGGACTGCCGCTGGCGGCCCTCGGCGCCAGAGCCGACATCATGGATATGTTGGCCCCGACCGGCCCGGTCTATCAGGCAGGGACCCTCTCCGGCAACCCTGTTGCTACCGCTGCGGCCAACGCGACATTAGATTTACTCAGCGCTCAATGTTTAGCCGTCGCCGGAACGGCGACGGACCCCGCAATAAATTGCGGGGCTAAATATTTAGGCCCACGTTTTACGCGGGGTCTTTCTTCAACAGGACCCTACGAAAAGCTTGAGTCTTCAGCCGCTATGCTGGAAGCTGGCTTGGCAAGTGCCGCCAAAGAGGCAGGTGTGCCTGTCACAATTAATCGTGTCGGCTCGATTATGAGCTGCTTCTTTACTGACCGGCCGGTGCGAAATTTCGCTGATGTTCAGTCAACAGATATAAAGCAGTTCAAAAAATTCTTTGCTCACATGCTAAATCAGGGCGTTTATCTTGCTCCCAGCGTGTACGAGGCAATGTTTGTGTCACTGGCTCATACGAAAGAGGACACAGAGAAGACCATAGAGGCCGCCAGAAAAAGTTTTCGTAAGATCAAACGTTAGTTACATATTTAGCCCCGCAATCCTTCGACCGGCTCAGGACAGGTTTATTGCGGGGTCCGTCGGAGTAACAATATGGCGAATTTATCTCGGATAATTTTCGTGCCGGTAATCTGTGGTATTTGCGCAGCGGAGCGCCCGCTGCCGGACATTGTGGGCGTGACACATGTTGCCGGCAGATACTATTTGACCGACAAGGATTTCCTCAACGAAGGCGCCGACCAGATTCTGGCCTTAGGGTCACGGGTGATTAAGGTCTGGTTTTGCGGCAAAAGACACGAGGGGCCGGCATCCGTTTATCCTTACAACTCGAATTGGCCAGAGGTAAAAACCTTGGTTGAGGCCGCGCAGACACCGTATTACAGGCAGCTCTTTAACAAGCCTTTCACCACCTACATCTTGGTGGTCACGGCTCTGGGACGCCCGGATGGCTATTGGCGCACGGGAATCACCGAGCAGCAAAAACAGGATGAACAAAAACAATTTTATGAGCTGGCCAAATATTTTCTCACAGCCTACAAAGGCACTGGCAAGACCTTTGTTCTGCAGCACTGGGAGGGCGACTGGATGATTAGGGGCAGCGTCGATCCGAAGGCTGAGCCTACGCCTCTTGCGATAAAAAGTATGATCGAATGGCTTAACGCCCGACAGGCTGGCGTGAACCAAGCAAGAGCCGAGGTAGGCGAATCCGGCGTCCGCGTGTACCATGCTGCCGAGGTGAACCGGGTTGTAGATTCGATGAAAACCGGTGTGGCTAATATGGTTAATCGTGTTCTGCCGCACACGAATCTGGATTTGGTGTCCTATTCTGCGTGGGACGCCGCGGTGGAACATTCTGAGAATCCGCAGGTGCTGCGTAGCGCGCTAGATTTTATAGCCGCCAATATGCCGGATAGTCCTGGCTTTGGAGATCGCAATGTTTATGTCGGCGAATTTGGTATGCCGGAGAATCTGTATCCTGCCGAGGCAGTCCAAAGGGCGATTCCCAATGTCGTCAGGACCGGCCTGGATTGGGGATGTCCCTATATCGTCTACTGGCAGCTATATTGCAATGAGTTAAAAGATCCCCAGGCCAAGCCTCCGGTGAAAAGCAACGATGCCATGCGGGGCTTTTGGCTTATAAGGCCCGACGGCTCCAAAGCCTGGACCTGGGATTATTTTCATAACCTTTTGAACAGTCCCGGCAAGTAAGATGCTACGGAGAGGGATATTTCGATACAAATCGATACTGTCCGGAGCCTACCTGGAAAACTGCGCTCTCATCCTGCATCCCGACCAAGCGCACACCTTCTGCGGTGCTGGCAGGCCAGCCGCTCTCAAGCACACTCTCAGCATCCCTAGCCGGGACATAAATAGTGGCGGCAGTATTAGCTGGAATTGTGACGTCCAGTTGAAATTCTCCGCAGTCAATCCGCCAGCAGCTTTCGATCTTTCCGGCGATGGAGTCGTAAGTCGCCCTGGCGTACGTCATTTCGCCGCCGGGTCGCGGCTGAATAATGATACGTTTATAAGCGGGGACATCCATCTCGATGCCGGCAACGGTCCCAAAGAGCCATCGACCCACCGAGCCGAAGGCGTAGTGATTAAATGAGTTCATGCCCGGGTCCTGGAATCCTTTTTCCGCCGTCCAGCCGTCCCAGCGCTCCCAAATGCTGGTGGCGCCGTGCTTGATGCTGTAGCCCCAACTGGGGAAGGTGTCGTTGGCCAGCAGGCGGTAAGCGATATCAAGATGCCCGGCCTGCGTCAGGGTGGGCAGCAAATAGCTCAAGCCCACAAAGCCGGTGGAAAGATGCCAGTCTTTTTCGCCGAGAGCCTTGAGAAGGTGTCCTTCGGCAAGCTCGCGTTTCTCGGCCGGCAGCAGATCAAAATAAAGTGCCAGGCAATAGCAGGTCTGTGTGTTGCCTTTTATTTGCCCATCGTTGGAAACGTAAGCCTTATTGAAGGCGTCCTTTATCTGCTGGAATAGCGCCTCGTATTTCTCGGCGTCCTCTTTTTTGCCGACGGCGGCAGCCATTTCAGATAGCAGGTGTGTGCTGTAGGCAAAGTAGGCTGTGGCAATTACGTCCTTTGGCGTGTCCGAGCCTACCGCCACCCAGTCGCCGTAGCCGTAAGCCGGCCGCAGCAGGTCTTTGCTATTAGTTTGCAGGAAAGCGATCCATTTTTTCATTGATTCGTAGTGTTTCTCGATGACACGCTTGTCGCCATAAACCTTATAAATCGTCCAGGGGCAAATGACGCCCGCGTCACCCCAGGCGGCTACGCCGTCGCCCATAGCGACCTTGCGTGGCGCGACATCCGGGAAAGCCCCATTTGGATTCTGGGCATCTTCCAGATCGACCAGCCATTTGGTGAAAAATGCTGGCACATCCATGTTGTAGGTGGCGGTGCGAATGAAGATTTGCGCGTCGCCTGTCCAGCCGAGCCGTTCATCTCGCTGCGGGCAGTCGGTAGGCACTTCAATGAAGTTGGACCTCTGCGACCACGTTATGTTCTTATATAGTTTGTTGACCATAGGATTGGAGCACTCGAACGAGCCGACGACCGGCGTATCCGAATGCAGGACAATGCCGGTGATAGCGTCCGCTCCGGGCTTGCCGGGGTAGCCGGTCACTTCTACGTATCGGAAGCCGTGATATGTGAATCGCGGCTCCCAGATTTCGGTTCCTTCGCCCTTGAGGATGTAGGTATCGGTGCAGCGTGCCGCCCGCAGATTGGTGGTGTAAATAGTGCCGTCGGGATTGAGCACCTCGGCGAATCGCAGCACTACTTTCGTTCCGGCCTCCCCATTAACCCTAAGCTGGGCCCAGCCGGCAAAATTCTGCCCTAAATCGAAAACGAATGTGCCTTCTTTGGGCTCGGTAATCTTTACCGGCTCGATTTGCAGTTGTTTTCGCACAGTCACGCCGGGATAAGACTGCAGCACCCCCGGAATTGTCTCGGTTACGGCCACGTCGCCCCAAGCCGAATCGTTAAAGCCCGGCCTATCCCAGCCGGGCATCTCCTTTCGGGCATCATAGGCTTCTCCCATCAAAAAGTCCGCCTCAAGGTGCGGCCCGTACGTAGCTTTCCAGGATTCGTCGGTGACGGTAATCTGTCTGGTGCCGTTGGCGTACTCGACCTCAAGCTGCATGAAAAACCGCGGGTCTTTGCCGTAGTGCTCTCTCTTTTTGCCGAACCCGATATACCCGGCGTACCAGCCATCGGCAAGAATCGCCGCTACTGCGTTACTGCCTTTTCTAAGCAGGTCGGTAACATCGTAGGTCTGATAGTACAAGCGCTTGGAGTAATCGGTCCAGCCGGGCGTGAAATAATCTTCGCCCACGCGCTGGCCGTTTATACGCAGTTCATAAAGGCCCAGCGAAGAGGCGTAAACCGTGGCTCGCCTGATGGGCCGGTAGACCCAAAAGACGCTGCGCAAATATCGCGGCGCGGGCAAGACCAGCTCATCTTTGCTCGCTTTTTCCCCTTGAACATTCACATCGTAGCCGATCCATTTAGCCTCGCGGTGCTTGGGGTCAACTAGACCCATCGTCCAGTATGCCGGCTTACTCCACACCGACAGGTTATCGTCTCTATCCCATACCCGCACTTTCCAGTAGCACTCCACGCGCGGCCTTAGAGGCTTACCTCTGTAGATTATCTGCGCGGTTTGGCCGGAATCGACTTTTCCGCTGTCCCAGAGATCGCCCTGGCCTTTTTTGAGGTTTTCCTGACTGCTGGCGACCAATATCTGGTAAGCGTTCTGCTTCTGGCCCCGCTGGTCCGATTCGATAATCCAGCTTAACCGAGGCTCGGTCAGATCAAGGCCCAGCGGATTTACCCGGTACTCACAGCGTAGCGCCGTCACGGTGACGTCGCTGTGCCCGAAGGTGTATTGATGGATGTCAGTTAAGGCAGCGCAGCCGCCCAAAACCAGCACGGTCACGACCTGTAGGATTGCGTTGAATCGATTCATTTTTCCTTACCTCCACATTGTATAGCGTAGAGCGTTCAGCGTTTAGCGGACAGTCTATACGCTCCACGCTGAACGCTGTTTTCAGTTTCACGGCTTGCTTGAGCCGCCGTAGACAAAGCGCATCTGGCCGACATTAGGAATCACTGCAAACGGGAATCTGGCAAACGGCCTAAAGCCGCTGGGCCAGTAGACGAATAACGCCCTACCCACTAGATAATCCCGTGGGACTATGCCTTGGCGATAGACGCGCTGGCCGTTGATTCCCACACCCTTTTTGTTCCACAGCCTGGCGTCCTCACTGTTGGGACTGTTGTCGCCCAGCACGAAGAACTGATCTTTCTCCAGGGCAATAGGGTCGCCTTGCGATGCCCTATTGGGCGCGTCGGTTTTGGTATAGTGAATGTCCCTGAAGACGGCTACGTGCGACAGCGTAACCTCCGCCCCGCCTGCCGGCCGGGCAGGTTGCGCGGAGGCGAAGATTTTCACCTGCGGTGCAATGTCCTCTCTTATATTGCCGGCATCGTTTGGGGCGCGTCCCATCTCGTATGTCAGCTTCTCGCCGCCGACCTGGAAAATGAGCTGATGATCAACGTTTGCGAATTCGACCAGGGTCGGCTTGTTGATAACCGATGGTTCGATGGATTTGCTGGTCAATATTGCCTCTTTGCCCTGGAAGATTTCTGCGATGGCCATTTTGCCTACAAGGTCGACCCATGCTTTGTACGTAGTTTCGTATTTGCTCAGGGAGATGCCAATGGAATTTAGAATTTCGAATTTAGAATTTCGAATTTCCGGCCGTGGAGCGGCCGGCCCTGCTTGGGCATAGAAACGCACCATTAGATCGCTGGAATAGGGCATATAGTTGTATCGCGAGACCTCATCGTAAGCATAAGCCGTTCTGAAATCATTGCCGATTGTGGCGTCATAAAACAATGTATTGATCTGGTCGGGGGCGTTTTTTAAGCGGAACACAGTCGGATTGTTTGGGTCGTCGGTTATCCATTTTGAGCCTGGCTCGTTCCTGAAGGGCTGCTGCCAGGTGTGTCCGTTGAAAGAGCCCTGTCGTGGTTGAACCGGCTGATAGTCGTTGTTGTAGACCGGCATCCACAGTTCGTTCTGGACTTTGGGCGGCTTTCGGGCGATTTCTCCGTTGATATAAATGTCACCATCGCTTACCTCCAGCGTTTCACCCGGAAGCCCAACCAGTCTTTTGATGTAGTTTACCGTGGGATCGAGCGGATTTTTGAACACAACCACGTCCCATCGTTTGGGCTGGAAGAACTGATAAATGCACTTTAGCACAAGGATGCGGTCGCCGTTGGCTACCGGCGTTTGGGCGGAATTCGGCGCGTAGCCTTGTGGCCAAAAATATCCGCAATTCGGACAACGAGTCGGTGGAAGTCTGACGCTGCCGGCAGGTATCGTATCCTCGGGATAGCCGTAACTTCGGGGCACAAATCCGTGCTCGTATTTGTAGCCGCACTGATTGCAGCGCAGCTGGAAGTGAGCACCTTTCAGCGTGTCGGCCATGCTGCCGGTAGGTATGCGGAACGCTTCCATTACAAATGCCCGAAAGACAAAAGCCAGTATGAAAGCGGTTACGAGCCATTCCAAGGTGTTGACGATTTCAGCAACTCTATCCTTTTTGTCCTGGACAGTTTTGTTCGAGCCGGTCTTTTCGGGTTTATCTGGAGGCATAAATACCAAATCCCCTTGCAAGCGGACTCTGTTTTCCTTAAGTAACGTTCGAGGCTACGCAGCAAAACAACTTTCTGCCCTCAAAACCGCAACGTACCTAATTATGCCCGCAAGTCGCCAACGGGTCAATAAAGTATCTGTTCGTTATCGAAGCGAGCTCGACAACCGCGTCGGGTGGTTCGTTCTGCGCCGCCGGGCTAGATACGTGCTGTTGGTGGATAGCAGGATATCGTTAACGCGAACCTTTCGCCCCCCCGACCATAGGTCTTTGGTAACTTGCGCGTATTTGTTACGTAAGTGACAGGCTTGAGGGAGAGATTTTTGTATAACCTATTTGCAGGAAAGATGTTACGCATCGCGGTTTCCCGGCGGACATATCTGTCGGCGGTTGTGGTCTGCACCCCATAGCGGATGCCCCGGACGGGAAGTTCCCGGCAGCAAGCAGGGCGGCGTCAGCAGAACTGAGTCTCTCACGTATCTTGCCGCAAATTGGATTTTCGCAGACGTGGGAAATTTTTTGTATAAAAATTGCTTGCCGAGTAGAAGTCTTTGTTGTATAGTAGGTTGCAGTAAGTACAGGCAACTATTTTGTTATACGGCTTTGTGGTTGGCAGAGAGTTCGGCTGCCGAGGTTATCATTGTATTTCAGAATATAAGCGGAATTCAGTGTGTCTGAACTGCTCTTTGCTGAAGCGAGGTAGTGTATGGCAACGATTACAAAGAAAGAACTCATAGATCGGATTGCAGAAAAAACACAAGCCAAGAGAATTGTCGTCAAGCGCATCATTCAGACATTTCTTGATGAGATCACAAACGAACTTTGTGAGAATAGTAACCGTCTGGAATTTCGGGACTTTGGTGTCTTCGAGACCAAGACCAGAGCCGCTAGAGTTGCTCAGAATCCTAAGACTCTGGAGCGAGTCGAGGTTGCTGCAAAGCGAACGGTTAAATTCAAGATGGGCCGATTGATGAGAGAGAAGCTTGGTGTTCCTACCACCCAATCTGCGGAAGCTAAGAAATGATCCCCAGTACCAGCAGGCATTTCCCAACCCAAGCCTATTCAGCCATCAAGCCTCAGCTACGGCAGATGGCGGCACACAAAGGATAATCTTTTGAGGGTAGTTATTGGGAAGGAGCATTTTGATGCCAGACGGAAAAGTAAAGTGGTTTAATCCAAGGAAGGGCTACGGCTTCATTGCCACTGCTGACGGTCGTGACGTCTTCGTCCATTATTCAAGCATCTCAGGCGACGGATATAAAAGTCTTGTTGAGGGCGATCCGGTTTCTTTCGATATCGTCGAGGGCGAGAAGGGTCTAAGGGCTGAGAACGTAGTTAAAAGTCAGCCGCAGGAATAAACAATGACCTTTTGCAAAGCTACTTTTGTGCCCTGAGAGGAGGCTATACGCAACTCTTATCTTCTTCTGTCTGCTTATCTACCATTCAAGATATGGATTATGATCGGTGGTGAATTCAATTCCGGCCTCGGCTGTAGTGTTCTTGTTCTGAACAAGCATTACATGGCAATTCGCATCGTCGGCGCCAGACGCGCCTTCTCTTTGCTGTTTCGTGACCTGGCGGAGGTGGTCTCCTTCGAGCAGGGCCAATACGCCAACTACAACTTTCAGAGCTGGTGCGAAGTGAGCCGATTCAGACACCGTTTCGAGCCGGACGGAAACGATTGGATATCGACGGTCAACTTTTATGTTGCCGTGCCGCGAATCATCCGGCTGCTATTCTACGACCGTTTGCCGCCGACCGACGTGAAGTTCAATCGTCGCAATATCTTTGCCCGCGACAAGAATAGGTGCCAATATTGCGGCAAGCGCTATCCGACGACCGAGCTATCGCTGGACCACGTCATCCCCCGAACTATGGGCGGAAAATCCATGTGGGAAAATATCGTTTGCGCCTGCGCGGACTGCAACGTTAAAAAAGGCGGCCGAATGCCCCAGCAGGCGGGCCTGGTGCTTATCCGTAAGCCCGTCAAGCCTAGGCACAATCCTCTTATCCACGTCCATCTGGGCCAAGAACGCTACCGCAGTTGGCAGCAGTTCATAGACCATGCCTATTGGTCCGTCGAGTTGAAATAATCCCGAAAAGGTGGGGCTGGTCGCTTCACTCAACTTGCATTTCGTGAAAAGCCCAGGAGCGATTTGAAGTAGCACTTTATCCAGGTCCAGTGCAGAATGATGTGCACGACCATCAGGCCGACAAATAGAACTGCCAGATAGAAATGGATGGCGCCCCATTCGTGGCGGGTCATCGACCAGAGGTATTTGATCTCTGCGGCTCCTCGGCCGCCGCGAAAGCCATAACCGTGCCCGCCGCTGCCCGGCGGCAGAACCCACTTCATAATCGAGCCGGTAAATGCCAGGCCCAGCAGATTGCAAAAGCTGACCAAGTCAACTATGAAATTTATCGTCGCATGTTTCATTACGAACCTGATTATTACAGAATGGTCGGAGGCCTGTCAATGGCGAAATAAGTGCTGGTGCCGTTGTTTACTCATAGATTTGGTGGAAAAAACCTTGACCCCGGCGGTGAAATCGCGGATAATTACTTCTGCCGCGGATGTGGCGGAACTGGCAGACGCGCAAGCTTCAGGAGCTTGTGGGCATAACGCCCGTGGAGGTTCGACTCCTCTCATCCGCATTAGCGAACTGATCGCATCTCTAAGGAAATCACAAATGAGCCTGAAGACCATTTCTTTGCTGATGGGGTTTCTTGTCTTTCTGTTCGGCCAAGCTGATGGAGGTGAACCGGTGGACGCAAGACCGCTTGTTGCAGAGAAAACGCAAATAAGCGAACGTATCGCTGCCCGTTTCGCCGACGCGCTGCAGAAACGTAACTATCCGTTCATGACGGAGAATAAAGTCGCATCGCTTGGAACGGAGATTGCGGATTTCACAGCTCGGTACCAACCTGCGCAGATGTCCGGAGCGGAACAGGAATCGCTCCTTGCTGCTATCGACCGATACGTTCCCGAAAACTTCTTGAACCGACATTTGGATTCCCCCGACGACTTTTCGTCCGATTGGGACGTAGAGGGGGCGTACCTAAAGTTCCGCGACTCCGTCAACACGTTCAAGTGGAAGCTCTGGCTGGCACTGACCCGTAGGCCCCTTACCGCAGAGCAGTTCAAGCAACGCCAGATACAGCACAATTGGTTGCGGGAATTTATTGCCGGTGTTCCGCTTCGTCCGGCTGACTGGGGCCGGAAGGGTGTTGTGCCTACCGGCGTTCGCAAATGGGCCTTAACATATCTGGAGGAGCAATTAGCTAACCCCTTAAGTCTCTTATGCGAACCGATGACTGAAAACCAATTTGAAGTTTTTAAGGAATGGATGAAACGTAGCGCCGCCAACGGCCTTTCCTATACGGTAACGAACATCCCTGTCCGCGCCCTCGGAGCGCGGGCGCATAATCACGGGGACGTGGAAAAGGCGTATGCCTACCCATTTGATATTGAGCTGCCGTTTGAAGACGAGGTCAGATCAATCTGGGGTGGAGGCGACGGAGCAGGACCCCACCTGGCGTTTGCCTCCAATGCTCAATTTCGTGGTCAGGATGTTTTTCTCGACGCGCGGAGCGAGCCCATCTTCGATATACTCAAGGGTGTGTGCCGCATTGCACCACAAGAGCAGGTCAGCGACCCGGCTGAGTCCATTGCCCGCTGGACTCGAAAATATAACGGCGGGCACATCGCCTATGATGATGCCAAGGCCACTTTGGTGGCTCTACGAGGTGCAAAAATAGCCGAGCTAAGAGTAGCGGATTGGTTCGAGGCCGATCGTGTGAGCAACTCCGAGCTGCGTAAGCTCACCGATGAAAAAGGCCAGATGGATATATCTGTCAAGAGGCTGCCTCCGATGAATGGGCCCCGGCAAGTGGGAGTCAACGAGCCGCGTTTCTTTATTGTTGTCCAAAGCCGCGACGACCGGTTGGCGGTGATGGATCTACGCACCCGAGAGTTTGGCCTCAACTTGGTGAGTCGCCTCCGCTCAGCAGATTCGACAACGGACTAATCGACCGCAAAGCCCCATTTCACAACCGGGCGAATCTGGTCTGGAAATTTGCAGACTACATGCTCCATATAGGCCGAACCGGCTTTTTTGCGCTCTTATCTAATGCCCCATAGGCAAATTGTTCAATCATCTAACGAAAATCGTGCCGATAGGCCGATAAATACCAATAAACGCCTAATAAATAGTGGGGTTCTCCGCCGCGGCGCCGTGAAAGCGGTTATGCTTGAGATTCTGCAAAATTTTGAACGGGCGACGCCAAAACTTGCGCCCGTTGTTGTGATCCTGCCGGGATTGGCAGGGGTGGTGGTAGGACTCTTTATCTGGCTCGGCGGCCTGGGATTCAAAAGACCTTTACTCGGCCTCATCGGCGCGATAGCCGGTGGTATTGCCGGATTTTTCTTAGTCGGCCATAACGTCGCCTCAATCGCAGCCGCGGCGGGCATAGCTGGGCTTATCGCAATAATACTTGACCGGGTATTTATTGCGCTACTGGCAGCGGCATTGGTGGCAGCTTTCGGCTTTATGGTGCTGGCCCGGCCTTACCTCCAACCGGCATATACCGAAGCAGGAACAACCGAGCCGGAAATCGCCCATCAGAGCCAGCCAGCCACCGTTCAGCAGAGCATAGAAACAGTGAAGGAGTATGCGGTCGATTTTGCCTACGCCGCAAAAGGGTTGGGCTCGCGGATGCCGGTACGTAGCTGGGCGGTATTAGCAGCGGGGGCGGCAGTCTCAGCGGCGGCAGGCCTGTACCTTTGGCGTTTGGTTTGTGCTTTGTGCTGTGCGGCTCTGGGAACGACACTTGTTTTTGCCGGCATGATTTTGTTGCTTTCATACAAAGGCGCGACGCCCCTAACCAGGATGTCGAGCGGGAGTCCCGTTCACGCCGGCGTTTTTCTGGGCATGATAGCTTTTGGCACTGTCGAGCAGTGGCTGCTTTTTGGGCGACAAAAAAGACAGCCGGCAAAAGCAAAAAAGGATGAGCCGGAGCCTGACCAAGAAAGGCGAAGTTGGCGCGGTATGTAAGAACTGAACTTCTGCAAAATTGAGATTAGGCACACTTTGAAAAGGAAGAATTTGTTGTCTTATTTTTCCTTTTCAAACATTAACTACTTGATAGATAATTACCTATCTCTATTATTTAAGGAAATCAAGAAGCGGATTTCCTTAAATAATATGTGCCTAATCTCCATTTTGCAAAACTCTTGTAAGGAGAAAAAATATGGATTGTGTCGCTATCCTGGCACAGGCAGCTAAAACTGCCGGTGGGAAAACGCCGCCAGGCGGAATTATCCCCATAGACTTGATGTGGAACCACATCACGTCACTTGATATAGTTGAAGCGCTGACTTTTATTTCTTTTGGCGCGGTTTGCCTTTTTTACGGCTGGCGTGTGTTCAAGATTCTAGTGACGATATGCTTTGGCCTGCTGGGTCTGTTTGCCGGAGTCTGGGCAAATAAACTACTGATCGGGGGCAATGTAATCTGGCTGGCCATTTTGTGCACAGCGCTATTTGCACTTCTATCTATACCTTTGATGCGGTGGGGGGTCAGTATCTTAGGTGCGGCGGCAGGTGGTGTGCTAACCGGAGGCGGCTGGCTTGCGCTGGGCCTGCCGGAGCAGTACATCTGGGCGGGCGGCCTGATCGGCCTGGTCGCCGGCGGCATGATCTCCTTTATCATCTTCAAAGCAGCAGTGATGCTCTTTACCAGCCTGGGCGGCAGCACCCTTATGCTTGTTGGCGCTCTGGCAGTGATCTATAAGTACATGGGCGATCCCGCGAGACTGGAAGAGCTGGTGTTTAACCAAAAATGGTTCCTGCCTTTAGTTCTGCTGGCGCCAATGGTGGTAGGAATGATCCTGCAATACAGATTCATTGAGCACGCCAAAGACTGGAACATCTAATATCCTCTGGCTTGACCACCGGGAAAGACAGCGGTATAATAGCCGTGGATTAGAGAATTAGGAAAGCTGCGCGGATTTGCTCCTCATCGCGGATTTGCTGCCGATCAAATAACGGCAGGGAGGTAGGCCTCAGTGAAGCGAAAAGCGTTTACTTTGATTGAATTGCTGGTCGTTATTGCCATTTTGGCGATATTGATGGCCATATTGATGCCGGCACTGCAAAGGGTGAGGGAGCAGGGCAAAAGAGTTGTCTGCTCAAATAACCTCAAACAAATCGGTATTAGCCTGCACATGTACGGCTCGGAGTACGACGGCCGGCTGCCGCTCAACCAGGGAGGATACTGGCTGTGGGACATCGCTTATAGTACCACCGACTACATTATTGCAACCGGCGGCGATAGACGCACCTTCTATTGTCCTTCTGATCCGGGGAAAAAACCAGATATGGCCTGCCTGTGGCAGTTCTCGCAAAACCTTCCGTTCGGTACGCATATCGGAGGAGTGGCTGAACCGACACAGAATCGCGGCAGCTATTACAGGGTTACCAGCTACTTCTGGATGATGGATACCGTTCAGGGAAGAACGACTCACCCACAGGGAACGCCGAAAAAGGATTGGGTGAAAACTCTAATTTGCAAGCAGCCGGGAGCAACCGACCTGGTTACCGATGCCACCCTTAGCACCACCTCCGACCCGGCGACCGCCAGTTTTACGGAGGTCCGCGGAGGCTCGTGGGACCGCTGGCAGCTTTTCGATCGCACCAATCATCTGGCCCACGGAGATAAACCAGCCGGTGCTAACATCCTGTTCGTCGATGGGCATAACGATTGGCGGCGATTTACCGAGATGGATATGCGTATGTCGCCGCCCTACCATTGGTGGTAGTACGCGACGCCATCCCGGCGTCCGGCAAATCCGAAGCAAATCCAGCCGCACAATGTCTACGATGGATTTTGCCCTTGCAAAACGGCCCTGCCGGCTTTACAATTCTTGTTTAATCGAGAATCTTGCAGTGTCTTGTCGCAGACTATCTGAGTAGTTGTCATTCTTCGCTCCGCTCAGAATGACGGGCATCGTTTGAGTTGCGACGAGGTATGATCGTCAAAAACGCGCTGGTAACATCCAGGGAATTTGGGACGACGCTGTGTTTGAATCATTAACGGGAAAATTAAACTCGGTTTTCAAGTCTTTGGCCGGCCGGGGCAGAATCACCGAGGCAAATATTTCGGATGCCATGCACGACGTCCGCAAGGCTCTCTTGGAGGCGGACGTCAACTACGAGGTGGTGAAAAAGTTCTGCAAGGACGTCAAAGATGCCGCGATCGGTGCCGAGGTCATAAAGAGCCTTCATCCCAGCCAGGTTCTGATAAAGATTGTCAACGATGAGTTGACCAAGCTGATGGGGCCGGTTGATACGCGGATTTATTTTGTTTCGCCCGGCCCGACCGTAATTATGTTGGCCGGCCTGCAGGGCGGCGGCAAAACCACCACCGCCGCCAAGCTCGGCAAATACCTGGTCTCAAAAGGTAAACGTCCGCTGCTGGTCGCGGATGATTTGCAAAGGCCCGCCGCCATTGAGCAGTTGATCGTCCTGGGCGGGCAGCTAAATATTGACGTTTACAGCGAAGACAGCAAAGATTCGATCAAGGTCGCTAAGAACGCGGTAAAACACGCCAAAGGAAACGGCTATGAGGTGGTTGTGCTGGATACAGCGGGGCGATTGCACATCGACGAAGACATGATGGCCGAGATTGAAAACGTCGCCAAAGCGGTAACTCCGCATCAGATTTATCTCGTTTGCGATGCGATGACCGGGCAGGACGCCGTCAATTCCGCCAGAGAGTTTAACCAGAGACTGGAGCTGGATGGCGTCATCCTCACTAAGCTCGATGGCGACGCCCGCGGCGGAGCGGCGCTAAGCGTCAAAGCCGTAACCGGTAAGCCCATTAAGTTCATAGGCGTCGGCGAAAAGCTCGACAAGCTGGAAGAATTTCATCCCGAGCGGATGGCTACCAGAATCCTGGGTATGGGCGACGTGGTCACGCTGGTTGAAAAAGCCCAGGAGCATTTTCAAACCGAAGAGGCGGCGAAAATGCAGCAGAAAATCGCCAAGGGCACGTTCGGCTTTGACGACTTTCTTAAGCAGATGCAGGCCGTCAAAAAAATGGGCGGCTTCGGAGATCTGCTCAAAATGATGCCCGGCATGGCAGACCAGCTTGATGGTCTGGACCTCGATGGCGCAGAGATGTCACACATGGAGGCCGTCGTGCAGTCTATGACGGCTGTCGAGCGTCGTGAGCCGGATATTATCGACGCATCAAGACGCCGGCGAATCGCCGCAGGAGCCGGTGTGCAGCCGCAGGATGTGTCCGGCCTTGTTAAGACCTTCATGCGCAGCCGGGATATGCTCAAGTCGCTCAGCGGCGGAACATTCGGCGGACTTAGGTCCCTGTTCTCGGGCGGCTTCAACGTGGGTGCGCTGAGCCAGATGATGTCGGGCGGCAGAAAAATAAAGCAGCGCTCAAGGCGAAAAAGAATCATAAAGCGAAAAGGCAAAATCAAACGCCGATGAACCGTCGTGATTTTTTGAAAACTCTGGGCCTGGCAGCCACATCGCTGGCAATGCCGGGAGCGTCAGCATTCTCTCAGCAGGGGTTTGCCGGCACGCAGCCGCCGAATTTCGTCATCATCTTTTGTGACGATTTGGGATACGGCGACATCGGCTGCTTCGGCTCGACCAAAAATCACACGCCGAACCTTGACCGCATGGCCGCCGAAGGGATGCGCTTTACCAGCTTCTACGTCACCAGCGGGGTCTGCACACCATCGCGGTCGAGTCTGATGACCGGGTGTTATCCTCGCCGCGTCAATATGCACCAGAACGACACCGGGTTGTGCGTGCTGTTTCCGGTAAATAAGAAAGGCCTGAACCCGCAGGAAATTACCGTTGCCGAGATTCTCAAGGCTCAGGGCTACGCCACCGCCTGCATAGGCAAATGGCATCTGGGCGATCAGCCGGCGTTTCTTCCCACACGGCAGGGATTCGATTATTACTATGGTATTCCTTACAGCAACGATATGGGCAGCCGAGAAGGCACCAATTATCCGCCGCTCCCGCTATTGCGGAATGAAAAAGTCATCGAGGCGCTGGCTGACCAGGACACACTGACGAAGCGCTACACCGAAGAAGCCGTCAAATTCGTAAAGGAAAACAAGGATCGCCCGTTCTTTATTTATCTGCCTCATACGATGCCGCACGTGCCGCTTCACGTTGGCGAGGCATTCCGAGGCCGCTCGGCAAACGGCCAGTATGGGGACGTGATCGAGGAGCTTGACTGGTCTGTGGGTCAAATCCTGCAGAGCCTGGCAGAGCTCAATCTTGCCGGCAAAACGCTGGTCGTCTTTACTTCCGACAATGGTGCAACCGCCGGGCAAGGTCGAAGCAACAGTCCGCTTCGCGGCTACAAAGGGACGACGTGGGAGGGCGGCCAGCGCGAACCTTGTATAGTCTGGCGGCCGGATCACGTGCCGCCCGGCAAAACCTGCGATGAGCTAACTACGACTATGGACCTGCTGCCAACTTTCGCTCGACTGGCCGGGGCAGAAGCCCCACGCGACCGCATCATCGACGGCAAAGATATTTGGCCGCTTATGTCCGGCAAAAGCGGGGCGAAATCACCGCACGAAGCGTTCTACTATTACCAGATGGACCAATTGCAGGCGATTCGCTGCGGCAAGTGGAAGTTGCACCTGCCGCTGGAGCAGAAGAAGAAAAACTGGGGTGAGCCTACGCCCGATGTCCCTCTGCAATTGTACGACCTCGAAGCCGACATAGGCGAGACAAACAATGTAGCGGCTAAGCATCCCGACATGGTCAAGCGGATTCTTGCCCTGGCTGAAAAAGCCCGCGAAGATCTCGGTGACGTCAATCGCCCAGGCAAGGGCCAGCGGCCGGCCGGCTGGGTCGAAAATCCCAGACCGCTATTGTTAGAATCCAAATAAACGCTAGGGCAAGGTCGGAGAACCTAATGACTGAAGGTAGTGACATAACCGGCGCAGGCAAGATTACGATTGAGCAATACCTGGAAAAAGTCGCCCGCTTTTGCGACAGCGAATACGGGCAGCAGGTAAGAGGCCAATTCAAAGACATTGAAGGCAGCAGCGAGCTGGCGATGCTGGCGGCTCCGACCGCCGAGGAGCTGGAGCAATTGAAAAAAGCGGTGGCGATAATGACGCCCAGCGAGAAGCAAGCCGCCGACAGGTTGACTGACGAGCAGATAGAAAGGATCGCAGCCGACGCACGGGTCGACCCGGCTAATTTAGCGATCTTTATAAACGGTTATACCTTATACTGCAAACATGTTTCGCTGTCCCAATAATGTGGGTGATGGCGGAAATTGATCATAAACTACCGAAAGAAAGGAATAAATTATGGCAGTAAAGTTGCGACTAATGAGGATGGGCAGGCGGCATCGGCCGTTTTTCAGAATCAATGCGGTCGACGCCCGCACGCCACGTGACGGCAGAATTCTGGAAAAGCTGGGCCATTATGACCCGATCGAAAAGGACCCCGCTAAGCAGGTCGTGCTCAAGCGCGAGCGCGTGGAGTACTGGCTGAATAAAGGAGCCGTGCCGAGCGACACCGTCTCAGAAATCTTGCTTGGCGCTGGATTGAAGCACAAATACGCCGAGGAGAAAACTGCCCGCCGGGCAAAGGCCAGAGCTTTAGCGCGGGCTAAAGGCAAGCCCTTTAACAAAGCAGACAGAATCGCCGCGGAAAAAGCCGCCAAACAGGCAGAACAAAAAGCCAAGGCTGAAGCTGAGGCCGCCAAAGCAGCCGAGCAAAAAGCCAAGGCGCAGACAAAGTCCGAGCCAAAGGACGAGCCTGAAAGCGCGCCATCCTCTGGCCAGCAAGCAGATAAAGGCGATGCGAGTTGACATTCTCACACTCTTTCCGGAGATGTTCCAATCGCCGCTCGCCTGCTCGATAATAAAAAGGGCACAGGATGTGCACATAGTCGAAATCGTCCTTACCAACATAAGGGATTTCGCACAGGATAAATATAGAAAGGTTGACGACAAGCCTTATGGCGGCGGGCCGGGTATGGTAATGATGCCCGGCCCAGTTTTCGACTGCTTCGAGCACGTCCAGAGACTCTGGCCCGAAAAAGGCAGGGTCATCCTGCTCACGCCTCAGGGACAAAAGTTCGACCAGAGAAAGGCTGCCGAGCTAAGCAAAGAAAATAGGCTCATTCTGATTTCCGGCAAATACGAAGGCTTCGATGAGCGGATCCGCGTTAGTCTGAACGCCGAGCAGATTTCGATTGGCGATTATGTTTTAAGCGGCGGCGAATTAGCTGCTATGGTGATTATCGACGCGGTGATTAGATTATTGCCCGGCGTGCTGGGCGATGAAGATTCGGCAAAAGACGATTCGTTTAGTGCCGGACTCCTGGAATATCCGCAGTACACCAGGCCGGAGATTTTTCGCGGCTTAAAAGTGCCGGAGGTTCTTTTAAGCGGCGACCACAAAAAAATCGCCGACTGGCGACGCCAACAGGCATTGGAACGCACCCGACAATGGCGCCCGGATTTGCTGAAAGACGACAACAAGATGTAGGGTATGCTCCGCAACCGCTTCTATACTCTGCGACCCCTGCTTGCCCCCCGCGTACGCGGGGATTCTTAGCGCCGAGAAATATCCGTTAGCCAATTCTCGGCCAAAAATCTAAAATCATCAAAGTCGACTTTGCTGTCATAGTACAAATCTGCCCCACCACAGTCTCCGCAATTTCCATCCAGCCAATGGTCAGCTATCACATCTAGGTCACGCAGGTCAACCCGGCAATCGCCGTTAACATCACCCGGTTGTGGATTGGGATTTGCGTCGTACTGCAAGTCAATACCGGGATTGTTGTTCCCTATCTGGGTCAGATAAACACAGTAAGCCGATGCGTCGAGAGGGTTGGCAGCCAGGTAGAGTCCTCGCAGGTGCGCTAGACCAGCAATGGGTTCGATATCCCCTATCCAGTTGCCCGTGAGGTGCAATACCTGCAGATTTGTAAGCGACCTTAGTACAGATATGTCGCCGATTTCGTTGTTCTGCAACTCTAAATATGTCATCTTGGTCAAACCAGATACAGGTGAGATATCCTGAATGAAGTTGTAGCCAAGATAAAGCGTTTGCATCTCTTTCAGATTGGCCACGCCGGAAATGTCAACGAGGAAGCAATCACCGGCATTGAGAATCCGTATCTTGGTGAGGTTGGAAGCAAAGGACAGATTTTGAATCACGTTGTAGTAGGTGTATAGTTCTGTAAGGTTTGCTAACGCCGATATGGGTGAGTAATCCGCGATGGGATTGTCTGAAATATTCAGTATGCTCAACGCACGCAATCCAGCAAGGGGGGAGAGATCGCGAATACCATTACTGCTAATAGAAAGCAACCAAAGTTTTATCATGCCTCTCAATGGGCCGACATCCGCAATATGATTATTGTCGAACCTAAGCACCTCCAGATTCGTCAATGCTACAATAGAGTCGATGTTATGCAAAAGATTGCCTGATATGTCGAGGTCTACCAAAGCGGTAAGGCTTGCCAGTGGGCTACAGTCACTAATCTGGTTCGAATACACTTTCAGAATCCTGAGAGTCTTCAGGTTGGCCAAGGGCCCAATGTCTGTGATTCGGTTCGAGCCGAGCTCCAGATATTCGATGGCTGGTAATCGGGATAGGCCCGAAATATCCCATATCTGGTTGGCATATAGCAAAGCTTCCTTCAGGCTAACGAGGCGGGATAGATCAGGGATTCGCCCTAGTTGGTTGTACTGAATTTCCAGATGCCAGAGTTTGGCTAGATTACAGATCGGCGTTATATCAGAAATGGTATTCCAACCCAACCAAAGACGTTCCAGGTTCCTGAATTTGTCCAAGACGGCGATATCTGATACTCTATAAGTACCTGCTACACCGAGCCCTCGCAGCTTGGTTAGGTGTGCCAAAGGCCTTATATCGGAGATGGGATTCCAGCCGATCCCAAGTTCCTCCAACTCAGTCAAACCAGACAGCGGGCTGATATCGGTTATTTGGTTGAACTCCACGTTCATCAATTTGAGTGTGATAAGGCCAGACAGTGGGGTAGTATCCGCAATCTTGTTGCGGGTCAGTAGGAGTTTTTCAATGACCGGCAGTCCCGACAGGCCCGAAATGTCTGTTATCTGGTTATCGTTGAGGTAAAGAACCTTCAATCCAACTATTGGTGATAAATCAGGGGGTCGCGTGAGTTGGTTAACCTGCAGGTCCAAAATGCGGAGTTGGTCGAGATTGAGTAGCGGCGTAATGTCGGAGATGCTGTTCCAGCCCAGATAAACTTCCTCAAGTCGAGTCAAACCGGCAAGGTTGTTTACCTCGATTATCGAATTGTAACCCAAGTCCAAATATTTGAGTGTTGTAAGATCTGATAACGGGGTAAGGTCTTTTACCTGGTTGTGATACAGTCCGAACCGTTCGAGAACCGGCAGGTCCGCAAGCGGAGTAAGGTCAGAAACCAGATTATTGGTCAGATAAAGTTCTTTCAGATTCAAAGCATATTCCAGACCGACAAGACTTGTGATGCCTTTATTACTCGCATCCAACTTGGTTAGCAGGTGCATCTGCACAGGGTTGGGATCGGGGATACCCACGGCTGCTTCGACAGCCGCCTCGAGTTTTGCGTCCTCGAAATGTACCGGTTCAGCAGCACTGACCGGTAGACTGAATAAACCGAGGGAAACCACCGCAATGTTCAGATACACCGTAGCGTTCATTTTTCTGTCCTCCAAAAGGTACTTTTATTTCTATTACCTGCTCCGCAGAGCCATTTTGTCGAAGAAAGCCTGGGCAGTTTGACTGCCTACGCTTACCGATAAAGACACGTCTGTGCACAGGTTGCGGTGATGTAAAGGATTTATCTTTTCACCGTGTTGTTACCCTTTGAATGCGCGTACTTGAAACTCCAAGGGTTTCTCGTACCTGCGTGTACTACCGTACGTACCAAAATATCCTCCATTTGATGCCCTCATCACAGCTTCGCTCCAAATGAAAGCTACTATAACTGCTCCCTTATAAATGTCAAATAAAAATTGCGGCTGCTGGCGGGATCGCGGTAGGATGACTAAAATGATTCGAAAATTCATCTTTCGGCGATAGACTCGCCGACTCTATGGAATAAGGACTGTTTTGAAAGACAGGACCAGAACATGGCAGAATTTAAGATTGAGCCGGCACAAAGAATAAAGCGTCTGCCGCCCTATCTATTCGGGCGGCTGAATGCACTCAAATCAGCTAAACGCCAGCAGGGCGCTGACATTATCGACCTGGGGATGGGCAATCCCTCCGATGGTGCGCCGCAGATTGTGATTGATAAGCTCTGCGAAGCGGTGCGGGACAAGCGCAACCACCGATACAGCGCATCGCGAGGCATCAAGGGCCTGCTAAAGGAAGTGGCGATAAAATACGAGAAAAAATGGAATGTGCAGCTCGATCCGCAGACCGAAGTGCTGGCTTGCATCGGCTCGAAGGAAGGATTCAGCCACCTGTGTCTGGCGATGCTGCAGACAGGCGACACCGCAATTGTGCCGGACCCTGCCTTTCCCATCCATAATTACGCCGTGGCGATGGCGGGGGCAAACGTCATCACCGTGCCTTTGGGCAACGACCAGAAGTTCCTCGACACCATCGCGATGGTCTGCGAGCGTTTGTATCCCAAGCCTAAGCTGCTGATCCTAAATTATCCGAACAATCCGACCACAATGACGGTCGAGCAGGGATTTTTCGAGACGGTGGTAGACATGGCAAAGCGATTCGGGATAGCGGTGATCCACGACCTGGCTTATGGCGAGACCTGCTTCGACGGCTACAAGGCCCCGAGTTTTCTTTCGGTAAAAGGGGCCAAGGACATCGGCGTTGAATTTATAACGATGAGCAAGCCCTACAGTATGGCGGGCTTTCGCATCGGCTTCGTGGCAGGCAACAAGGATATGATCGACTACCTGGCGACAATCAAGGGCTATTATGACTACGGCATCTTTCAAGCCATACAGATAGCCGGCATTATCGCAATGCGACACTGCGAGCAGGATATTATTGTTCAAAATCAAAGATACCAATCGCGCCGAGATGTGCTCTGCGACGGCCTTGCCCGGATCGGCTGGGAGGTTCAAAAGCCTCTTGCAACGATGTTTGTATGGGCGAAAGTGCCGGAGAATTGCCTCAAGGGCAAAAGCACCATCGACTACGCGATGGACTTGATGGAGCACGCAGATGTGTCAGTCGCTCCGGGCAGGGCTTTCGGCGAACACGGCGAAGGCTATATGCGGATTGCGCTGGTTGAAAATGAGCACCGCCTGCGCCAGGCAATTCGTAATATAAACCGATTCGCGCACGAAAAACCGGTAAGGAAGGCAAAGGCCGGCCCGCCGGGCGCTCGGCGGACAAGCACAGAACCATGATTGGTCAGCGATAGCCGGCGTTTGCTCCAACTGCCCAACTATCAACCATGAAAATTGTCAATTTTCAATTGTCGATTGTCAATTTTACTTGACTTTATAGGACGGTCTTGCTCTAATTAAGGTACAAGTTGGTTCTGCGCAGTATTTATGATGACTGATGCGCAGTTCGGCCCGGGACACGGAGAAGAGGGTGGGATGCAAGGCCCTGCCGCGGTATTAAGAGGATGGGAGGCCACCAGAGTAGCTTTCGCGGTTATCGCGGCTGGTTTCTTTGCGCCGGCACAAAGCCAGGGTGTAGATATAGCACTACTTGTTCAGCAAACACCGCCCAGTGGCGGAGTAACAACTCCCAGTCCGGGCGTTCATTTCTTTGCCCCGAATTCCGAGATCGTTTTGACGGCGATCCCGAACCCCGGCTATAAATTCATCTACTGGTTGGGCGATGTCGGGGACCCCACCGCAGGTCGCACGATAACCTATCTTAATAAGCCGAAAATAATAATTGCGATATTTGAGCCAATCGAATACGGCACTTCGTTTATGGGCCGGGGTTCTGCCGGCGGTGGACGGGCTACCTCCGGCGGTTTGGTTGCCGCTGCGATAGACTATGGCGGCTGGGGACAAGCAAGCGTGGCGAGCTCCGGGTCCAGGCCGTCAGAAAGCCAGGCCTCTAACCTTTATCAGCAAATCGTTGAGCCGTTGCCGGCGGAAACACCGGAGTATCCAATTTGGCCTGAGCCTGGGACGCCATCGGAGCCGCCAATTCCTGAGCCGGCGACAGGCATTTTGCTGCTTCTGGGTAGCTTGTTCGTCATCGCTAGAAAAAGGAATCGGGCGGTTTTACCACTGCTATTTATTTTTTGCCTGGCGCCTTCAGCCAATGCTGGGCTCTTTATTTCAGTCAATGGCGTTATTGAGCCGCCTTTTGCCGAGATTACACTGGAACCAAGCAACACTGCGGTCATAGCGATACATGGTGACGGTTTGACGACGGCTCCAATTGCCCTGTATTTGTTAATTGAAGGCCCCGGCTGGATTAACGGGCACACCATGGTATATCGAGGCTCTCTGGCTGGCTATGCGGACTGGCCGGGCTGGATAGACTACATCGCGCCTGTAACCTTAGAAGATTTGAGAGAAATCTCCGGCAGGCCTAACCTTACGGATTTATCCCTTATCACCTTGGCAAATGGCGTGATTCCGCCTGCACCGCTCAAAGATTTACTTGTCGATAATATCTTGTTCCATTGTGACGGTCTCGGCAATGTCACACTCAGCTTGGTCAGCGATGATTTCGCAACGCTTTACGACACTCAGGATATCCAGCAAATTCCTGAGCCGGGCACAATTCTGCTGCTCGGTGTGGGCAGCTTATTTGCCGTTGCCGGATATGGCAGAAAAGCTCGAGTGTAAGAGAGCAAAGGACAGAAAATCCTGGGAAATGGATTTCCTAAAGTCGCCGCACAGCTTTACAATGGAGGCGTGAAACATTGTCCTCAAGGAGCCGGAGAATGAGAAGGCTACCGTTGATACTTTTCGTTCTTTGCCTGGTGCCGTCACTCCAGGCAGGACTCTCTATATCAGTCAACGGAGTGATCCATTCACCGTTGGACGAAGTTTTGCTGCAGCCGGGCGAAACAGCGGTTATTGGAATCTATGGCGACGGTGCATCGGATAATATAGCTCCTTATCTGCTGGTTGAAGGTCCTGGTTCGATTGAAGGACATACAATGGTTTATCCGGGTTCCCTGTCCGCCTATGAAGACCTGGAAGACTCTGCTGACAGTGCGGGAATGTCCCCAAAGGACCTGTTAGTTATGGTCCGAGACCTCACAGGCAGGGCCGACGTTCAAGACATCAGCTTCATGACCATTGCAGATGAGCTTATTCCACCAGCACCCCCTGTTGGATTGTTAGTCGATGACATCATTTTTCAATGCGGCGGCTTCGGCGACGTCAAACTTAGCTTGATGTGGGACGATTACATGGGTATTTTCCCGACTCAGATCATTCATCAAATTCCTGAGCCGGTGACGCTTTTGCTGCTCGGCACGGGCAGTGTTATATTGGCCAGAAAGGCCAAGCGGTGTGCATAGCACACCCTACCTGAATCTATAGCCACAGGTATCAGCGGTAATAAACTCAGATTCGGTTCTCGGATATTTTCGGCAATTGAGTGGGCGAAGCAAATATATGGTGCAACGCGACTTCCCATCTAGGCCATACCTAAGGAAGGGACATACGTTCGGCAGCTTACAGCATGCCCCACAACGAATACACCGGCCTTTGCGACTCGTAGAAACGGGCAAAATTGAAGTAAAAGTCCGTTTTATTCTTGCCAGCCAGGTATTCCGCGCCGCATCAGCCATAAGTAAATATCAGCCAACACACAATATCACGTACGCCCAGTTTATGCAAAATAGTGCAATGGCCAGAACCCAGGCGATTGCGCGTTCGGTATGTGTCAGATAGACTCGCACAGCCCGGGCAAAAACTAAGCGAACCACGATAGCGGTGAACAATACAGCCAATACCGAAAACAGCAACGGATTATAGAGCCAGGCCTGGCCGATCCGGCCATGCAGCAGGCACAATGCGCCGCGAGTGAACCCACAGGTCGGACACGCAATGCCGGTTTGTAACTTGAACGGACAGGTGTGGATCGACGATCCACTACGGGCCGTCAGCCAAATGATCGTCGCTCCCATCCCCATCCATAGCGACACCAGAAATAGCGCCCACAGCGGCCAGCCGGGACGCCGAGAACTACGCACAAGCTCAATTTTCATCACAGCGTCTCAGCTTTATCGGTGCATAGTGGCGATACTGCCGCCTAATATGAGAAGCGAGATAAATAGCCCCACTATGGCCAGTATGACACTGATCATGCCGCAGATCTTGCCGGCCTGAGTCAATCCCCTACCGTCTGGGTCCATCGTTCCGGCAGCCATCTCTCTCAGATCGCTGTTTCCCATCACCCACGCAATGATGCCGCAGATGAAGCACACGACGATGCCCAGGATGCCCAGAGCCAGGACGACGCCGCCGCGATGGAGGTTTAAGCGGTAGTTGTGTCGAAGGTTGGGGTCCTATCGAGGCAGTGGGAACCCGCCAGTCCGCTGATGGTGTGCGCGATTGAGGATTATCTGTCACGGTAGTCTCCTCAAAAACAAATCTGTAACGGATCGTTTAGTTCCGTGTGTCCTTACCATGGGTTGTCCAGGAAAGATACCTTTCTAATAGAGTTAAGAAGCATCTCAAAGATACAATATACAAATCCTGCGAAAAGGCAAGGGCGAAGATGGTCTCTGTTAATAAAGGAAATTCACGGAAAGAATCTTGTCCTTACCGGTTAACTTGAGTATAGTTTTGTCTTTGTTTCGTTCTGTTTGTCGTAAAGATCTGACAAGATAGGTAGTTTACATTGCGAATACTGAAGGACAAAACCAGAATTAACCAAACTAAGGAGGTTCATTATGGCTGTAGCCGGATTAGTTCTCGGAATTTTGGCGATTGTGATCTCACTTATTCCTTGTGTTGGCGTTTTTGCGATCATACCCGCCATACTAGGGATTATCTTTAGCGCCGTCGCGTTAGGGCAGGCGAAGAAGGCGGGACAGGGCAAAGGGATGGCTATGGCCGGCCTTATCCTGTCCATTGTTGCGATAATTTGGGTACCGATCTTTGTGTTTCTGATAATGGGTGCACTCGCTGCTGCAGGCGCTGCTGCAGGCGCTGCAGGTGCCGCTGCAGGTGGGCCTGGCGCGTTTTGACGTTTGAGAGGATACGTAAGGGTCCAATAGAACAAAAACGCGAGTTTTAATGGTGGCCATGACGCCAAAAACTGCTCACATGAACAGGCGAAAAGAAGCGACCGAGTATCTTACCCGAGAAGGGACGTCGTATAGAATATGTAATACTCTGATTGGGCTTGGGTTAGGAGGTGTTTTATTCCTACTATACTTAGGAGATGTCAAGACGAGTCCTACAGGCAAGATTGAGGGTGCGACATTATTTGGCAACACTCTACCGGCTACGTGCATTTATCGCAACCTTTTTGGAACGGGTTGTCCTGGTTGTGGCCTAACTCGCGCGGTAATTCTTCTTTTGGACGGTCAGGCTGATAAGGCATCTCAACTGCACCCCTCTGCAATATGGGTGACTTTATGGCTGGCAGCGCAGGTACTTATACGATTAGTCTTTGGAGTTCTTGGTTCTAAGGTTCTTTCACTGTGGGTGGCCGACTTGACTGTGTCACTCGGAAGCATGGCAACAGCCATATACGCCCCCATCATAATTTGCAGAGTTGCCTGACAAAAGGAGTTGCGGAAATGGAATACTGCCAATAGCAGATACAAAAAAAAGAACGCACCAAGAACTCTCATTCGCATCATTTGGGCGGTGAAATGGTCCTATGATTTCCTAAGAACGTCGACAAAATTTTTCACATCGACCACGAACAGCCGATTATGCCCCTCGAAATGAACAGGTATAGCACGTTTGGCATTGAATAGCACATTCTTGAATCGGCGCAATTTATTGCGGAGTTTGGCTCCGCGTTGCACGTGCGGTTTCGGCTTTCTTTCTGCCCAGGATTTCGTCGGCTTGCTCCGGAGTCTCCGGTGGCCACCGCCCGGCGGCCTGCAATTCTTTCAGGCGGTCAAGTTGCTTGATGCCGACGATGGTTCTGCACTTTGGAAATCTGCTGCAGCCTAAGAACGGACCCCTTTTGCTTTGTCTTACCACCAACTTTCCTTGCTTGCATTTATGGCAGGTAATCTCGGTTGGCTCAGGTTTTGCTTTTGCCGGCTGAACATTACCGTCTTTGTCGAGCTTGAGAGTGGTCTTGCAGGTCGGGTAGTCGGCACATCCCAGAAATGGGCCGAATCGCCCATTTTTATACAACATCGCTTTGCCGCAGACCGGACATTTATGCTCGCTTTGGCGGTCTGCCGGGATGGTTTGGACCATCTTGCCGTCCCTATCGCAGGGAGAGGCAAATTTACAGGAGGGATACGCCGAGCAGCTTAGGAACCTTCCCTTTTTGCCGAATTTGTACACAAGCTTCTGACCACACTGCGGGCAGTCATACTCACTGGGACTGACTTCAGCTTTGGCGTGCTTCATCTGTGTAAGGGCGGTCTGGAGGTTTTGGCTGAATGGGCCGTAAAAGCTCCTCAATACTTCCAGCCAGTCAAGGTGCTGCTCTTCGATTTTGTCGAGCTGCTCTTCCATATAGCGGGTGAAGCTGATGTCCATTATCTTGGGGAAGTACTGGCCAAGTTTGTCGGTGACTATCTCGGCAAGGTCTGTGGCGAAGAACTTTTTGTCCGTCTGCTGGACATAGCCCCGCTCCTGAATAGTGCTTATGATGGGGGCATAGGTGCTTGGTCTGCCGATGCCTTCGCTTTCGAGGGCCTTGACTAAAGACGCCTCGGTATATCGGGCGGGCGGCTTGGTGAAATGCTGCTCGGGCCGGATATCGACCACCGCCAGTTTCTGGCCCACTCGCATTTGGGGCAGCAGTTGTTCGCTCGAGGCGGTCGGCCAGACTTTTGTAAAGCCGTCAAATACCAACACTCGCCCACTGGCTCGATACCAACACGGTCCGATTGATGTGTCAGCCACGATACTCAGGTTCGTAACGTCCCATCTGGCCGGCGTCATCTGACAGGCCATAAATCGCCGCCAGATAAGGTCATACAGTCTGAATTGGTCGTTGGTAAGGAACTGCTTTATCTCGTCGGGCGTAAGGTCAACATCGGTTGGGTGGATAGCTTCATGTGCGGCTTGCGCGTTTGCCTTTGAGGCGTAGACCGCAGCTTTTGACGGCAGATAATCTGTGCCCAGGTGCGCTCTTATGTAGTTGCGGGCGTCTTCGACAGCCTCGCCCGACAGATGTGTGCTGTCTGTTCGCATATAGGTAATAAGGCCAAGCGAACCCATCGAGCCCAGGTCAATGCCCTCGTACAACTGCTGAGCGATGGCCATGGTTCGTTTGGCGGCAAAGCCCAGCCGATTGGCTCCCGCCTGCTGCAAAGTGGAGGTTATGAAGGGCGCTGCGGGCTGAGAAACGGACTGTTTAGTCTGCACGTCGGCCAGCTTAAACTCCGCTTCTTTTAGTGCTCCAAAGACATGCTCGGCCTGTTCTCTATCAGAGGCCCGGAATTTCTCATCGCCGATTTTGTACAGTTCGGCCTTGAAGGCGTTATGTTCCTGCAGCCATCTTTCTCGTTCTGCAACGGTTGGACCTTTATCGTCTGGAGTTTTCGCCGCTGTAAAATCCAGCCATTTTCGATGGTAGTCACTCTGCAAGTCGGCGGTGAAGACCGCTGGGATAAGCCAGTACTCCTGGGTCTTGAAGTTGCGGATTTCCCGCTCTCTTTCGACTATGATTTTGACCGCGACGGACTGGACCCGCCCGGCTGACAGCCCCCGCGCCACCTTCTTCCACAGTAGTGGGCTTATCTGATAGCCGACTATCCGGTCCAGGATTCGCCGGGCTTGCTGAGCCATAACCTTGTCCATATCGATCTTGCCCGGCTCAGCAAATGCACGCTGGATAGCAGATCGGGTAATAGCATTGAAAACTACGCGGTATGTTTTCTCCTGCGGCACATCAAGGATCTGTGCCAGGTGCCAGGCGATGGCCTCGCCTTCGCGGTCCAGGTCGGTAGCCAGAAACAGGCGGTCGATTTTTTTTGCCGCTGCTTTTAGGGACGTTGCGATGCGTTTTTTGCCCGGCATTATCTCGTAGGTCGGCTCAAAATCGTTTTCTATATCAACGCTAAGGCCGTTTGAAGGCAGGTCGCGGACATGGCCCATCGAGGCCTTTACTTCGTAGTCCGGCCCGAGATATTTGTTTATGGTCTTCGCCTTAGCCGGCGATTCGACGATGACCAAAGATTTTCTATTCGCTGAACGCAATTTTTCCATAAACACGGCTTTTCGTTAGGATTCCGTCAGCCCCGCCAATCGGGGTCATTTGACTAATCGGCGCTTTGGGCAGCGCAATTTAGAATTGAACAAATAAATGTGGCCAGCGGAAATGTCAAGAGAAAACGGCACGCAAAGTTTAACCGTCGCCGGTACGGCGACGCCATAAGCTAATCTTTATTGCGGAGAAATTGCGATGCTCCAGGGCTGCGTATAAACGGTGCCATAATCATTACTGACTTCGGCTCTTACGTATTTATAGCCCTTTTCAGGCGGCAAACCTGTCAGGTTGATGGCATTGCCTTGTGCGACCTTCTCGGCATTAGCTATCCAGGTAACGTCGCCGTCCGTATCGATGGTGATTGAACTACCCGTGACTTTTATGCCGGCGACAGCGGGATATTTGTTCTTGTTCAGCTTTCCTTGGCCATGGTCCTCGACCGCAAAGAAAGAGCCTTTCTCTATGGAGTTCCTGTAGTCAGCCAGCGTATAGGCGGGAATCATCACCAGAATTTTGCCCGAATCTGAATAGGATTCGCCGGGGTCTTTCCAGGGCCCGCACCAGTCGTTGACGGCAAAGCCCCAAATCTTGGTGTCTTTGTACATAAGCAGAAAGTCCCACACAGCCTGGAAATGCCCGATGTTGTCCGGCTCGTTGGGGTATTCCTGCGTCAGAAGCGATCTCTGGTAGTAGTAGGCACTGAAGATTTCAATGCCTTTGTAGTTGTTGAGCTCCCTATACAGACCTGCTCTGGCTGTCGGATGAGCAATAATCGCAAGGCCTCCAAACTGGTTTATCAGGTCGATGCACTCCTGGGTAGTCTCATATTGCCACGGCAATTTCGTTGGACAACGCTCCGGTTCCCACAGCTCGATGTACATGGTCATAAATGGGGAAGTGACGTGATGACAGCCTATCTCCTCCATGCCCGGGACAAAGAGCTTTATGTTATCGAAGGTAGCAAGCACCTGCTCATCGCTATCAAAGCCCGGGAGGAACTTGTAGACGGGCCATAATCTATGAATGCAGTAAGTAGGCCAGCCGGAACTTTTGCCCGCGTAGTCCAGAGGAACAATCACATTGTAGCCTGCTTCATCGTAGGCTCTTATCCTGTCCAATAACAATCGCCCCATGTGGTCGTGGTGCTGGGCCAGAGCGCTGTGCCAGAGGTTCCAATCCACATCTGCGTAGGGGTCATAGTCGACGACATAGGTTCTCTCGACGGACGGCATTGGCACCGACAAAGGCAGGTCAGGAATGTCGACATGGTGGGACTGGGCGGACCAAAATTGTGCCCACAGAGCGAAGTCAAGGAAATCCACCGTCAGGCTGCCATCGAAGTCAGCAGCGCCGTCCCAGCTATCCGCCGCCCGGCCGTCGCTGAGCCATCGGTTCGAGAGGCTGTACAGTTCGGGCCAGCCAAGGAATGTCCCTGGAGCGAAATTAGCTCCGCGCACATCCGGTGTGCCAATCGTTGCAATCAGTGCATACAGTAGCAGCACTGAGACGACAAAAGCATGTTTTTTCATCGCCCATCCCCCCGAAAAAATATATCCGGGTAGCCCTCCTCAGTCTGGCTTAGACAAGATAGAATGAAATCGCTATTTAATAGTATACCAGAAACCGCCCCACCTGTCAAGTGGTGCCGCGGCGAAATTCTTGCGATGGCGGACTTTTTCGCCGCTCCCATAGATGCATCTTCTCGAGCAAGGGCTTCAGTTTCCCAATAGCTTGGCTGCGGTGCGAAATGGCGTTTTTTTCTTCAGGACCCATCTGGCCGACCGTTTTATTCAGGCTGGGCACGAAAAAGATGGGATCGTACCCGAACCCGTTTTGGCCAATTTCCTCATCGGCTATGAGACCTTCCAGTATTCCCTGGGCTTCAATCAAGATTTTTTCCGGACTTGCCAGACACAGGCAGCAAACGAATCTTGCTGTTCTTTTTTCTTTTGGAACAGCCTGCAACAATCTTAGAACCTTCGCCATATTTTTATGGTCAAGCAGTTTCCTATTGTTTTCCCGTTCGCCCGAGAATCTTGAGGATTTTATGCCGGGTTCTCCGCCCAGGGCGTCAACAACGAGTCCGGAGTCATCGGCTATTGTCCATAGGCCGGTTGCTTTGGCATAGCCGAGGGCCTTTTTCCGGGCATTTTCAGCGAAAGTCGAGCCATCCTCTTCAATCCGGCCAACATCTGGGAAATCAGACAGGGCAACCAACTGAACATCTGAATCGAGTATTGCCCTTATCTCAGCAATTTTGCCCGGATTCGTAGTAGCAATGAGAATTTTGCGTTTCATACCTAACTTATAGGTTTTACCCCCGAAAAGTCGGGGGTCAAGACAGGATTTATAGCCAGAGATACAAAAAAGGCCGGGACAAAAGCCCGGCCTTTTCCGCAGATCCACAGGATAGTCAACCTACTTAGGCAACGCCGCTTCAAGTTCCGCCAGTTTCGCCGGGGTAACGGTTTCTATGTGCAAATCGCCGTAAATGACACGGTATTCGTTGTCTGATACCTTCCACCGCATCAGGACCTTATCTGCGTCATCCGGGCCGACCGACTCGCCGTAATACACAGGTTCTTTTTTGTCTTCCACCAGCGTCCTGTAGAAGAAGCCAATCGATTGAAGCGTCATTATTCTCTCCATCAATTTTTTCATGAGCGTATCACGGATCTCGTCTTCTGACATTTCGGTAGTCCGTCTCATTTCCTCTATTTCCTTTTTAAATTTCTCTGTCACGTTCTTCATGTATTGACTGTCTTTGTCTTTGTTGAGGGCGGCGATCTCCTGGTCAAGATCCAACATATTCAGCTTTTTTGGATATTTCCCGGCCATCTCAGCAAACCGACTTAAGCCTTCAATGGCATCGGCTTCACTCATACCCGGCATCTTCATACCATCGCCCGGAAAGGATTTGAAATCATCCGGTATGACCGGCTCAAAGTCGCTTGCCTGGACCGGGACGTTCCAGTGGTAATCGTAAGTTGCGACGGTTATATGCATTTGCTCACCGGACTTGATGTCCATCTCGGAGCGGAACGGCAGCCAGTTTTCGACATCCACCCAAAGTGTAAACTCAATGCTTGTCGTGTCACCGTCAATTTCACTAAGGAAAGCAGGATCTGTCGTCTGGAAACCTTGAACCTCTATACCGTCAATTACTGATCTTCCCAACTCAGTGTACTGGCATTTCATAATTTGCTTTATGATTTCCCTCGGGTCGTAGTTCTGCTGCTTCATCTTGGCGAGTATGTCATCATCAAGGACCATTCGCATATATTGCTTCTTCTCCAGCATAATTGTAACGATCATCTTTTGCTCCGGAAGAACATAAGTCTGCAGTGTCGTTATTTTGCCGGTATTGGGATCGGTCGTAGCCGTATCCCTTTTCATGCCAAAATCGTCCGAGACAATTGCGGTTGTTGTGTCCTCCTGCGCAAACGGCATCATGTTTCCTGTAATTGTCATTGACTTCTTGTACATATACGCACGGGTCTGCTCGACTTTCTCAAGGACACCGGCTAAGGTGATGCTGGAGCCTCCATTGTTAAGGAATGGAAGACCGGCCAGTATAGCTAAAATAATTACCGCCGCAGCGGCCAGTTTTGTAATTGGGCTTTTCATGATTATACTCCTTATATTCGGCGCAACCGCGCCTGGTTTCTGCATTTCTAATGTGTCCAGCGTCTGCAAGACATTGCCGAGAATCCTCTCATGCGTTTCGGCATTTGCCTGGTAACGCAGTTTCTTAATCAGCTTCTCTATGCTTTCTGACGGGCTCATTTTTCTACCTCGCCATTCAGGATCGACCGCAGTTTATCCAATCCATATCGGTACCGGCTTTGGACTGTCTTGACTGAAACATTCTGCAACCTGGCTATTTGTCGAAATCTCAAAGCACTATGCAGATGCAGCACAACTACCTCCCGCTGTTCATAAGGAAGTCGAGTCATTGCACAACCTAATTTCTCCAATTCTTCGCTGCGTATCACCAACTGTACCGGACTTTCCGGATCTGCCGCTATTTGCTCTGTTTCACCCCGCCGTACGGTCTGTCGCCGTTGGTTTTGGCGAATGTAGTCACGTGCTCGATTGGCGACGCAGGTTGCCAGATAGCCTTTTAGGCTTCCTGTCAGGTAAAACCTGTCCGCGGACTTTACGAAGTTGATGAACACATCCTGCACTACATCTTCGGCGCTACTGGCATCCGCCAGCAGGTTTGCTGCTAACGTAAGCAGATCATTGACGTACTTTTCGTAGATACGGCAGAATGCATCCTGGCTGCCGGCCTTGAATCTCCACAATAGCAGTCTATCTTCAAACATCGAGCCTTGTCTGCCTAATATCCGAACAATCGATTGTCACTAATATAACGCTCGAGGTATACATTTTACTCTAACCAATATCGCTTTTTGCGGCCAGATTTTAGGCTGCACTTCAAAAGCCGGTTCTTGTCGAGATTCATGCAAAAAAGAAAAGGCCGACCCCCGATAGCTGAGTTCGGGGGCCGGCCTGTTGGACTCTGTGGCGTTTAGGTCTGTCTGCTATGGCATTTCTATCTGCATGTAGTCCGGCGGGATGTTGGGCTCGAATATACTCTCGTCCAGTTCCACATCCCACTGGAAATGATCCAAGACAACAGCAATCCGTATCTGCCCATTGTTTCTCACCTCTTCGTCCTCGAACTGGACGGGATAGCCCGTTTCCACACTGACCCATACTCTGGCAGCGAGACTGTCCACCTGGAAATCACCCTCGCTGAAGGCCGGGTCCGTGGTTTCAATACCTTCACAGAGCACCCCATCGACCGTTTTCTGCCCCAGTGTCCTGTGCTCGTGGGAAAGGAATTCCTGAATCAAGGTCTTAGGGTTCAACAAGATGCTCGGCGGCTGCATCTGTTCGAAGGTCTTTTTGATATATGATTTGTGACCATGGTCAACAAAGACTACCGTCTTTGTGTTGAAGTCGTTGTAGAATGTCTTGATAATCTGGTCTGCTTTATACGAGTCAATCCGTGCCTGCGTGGCAGACAAGTAGTTCATCGAATAATCGGGGCCGGGGCGATCAGAATGGCTCGCTCTGTTACGATAGATGACGCCTCGGCTGGCTTCCACCTTTTTGGCCACCTCGGCCCAGACTACGCCGGATTTGACGCCGGTCCCTATGAATTCGAATACTCCCAGGCCGACCACGGCGATGACCGCCGCGGCCACGGCTAATTTCACAATTGGACTTTTCATAATCGTTCTCCTTGCGATTGTCAGCCTTGCGGCTGATGGTTTCTGCTTCGATTGTTCGTGCGCGTCCAGAATGATCTCCCACATGCGGTTGTATGTTCTATCGCCGGCACGAACGTCCAAATCTTTCCTGATCATATCTTCGAATTTGTGGTTGTCTTTCATGATCAGACCTCACTATCCAGAAGGGCCCTGAGTTTCTCTAAGAAAGTGTATTAAAAGCCCGATCAACCAGGTTTGAGTCGATGGATCATCAAGTTAATCATCGCCAATTCAATCATGGCTTCACTACTGACAGGCAGCGACTCATAGTCTTTGCTCAA